>Ga0307509_10001507_pt1 | contig 39250 bp, 39 predicted proteins | sample 10_EM_MG_FD_202245 | JGI IMG/M metagenome (GOLD analysis project Ga0307509, IMG submission 202245) | Populus trichocarpa ectomycorrhiza microbial communities from riparian zone in the Pacific Northwest, United States - 10_EM | ecosystem: Host-associated > Plants > Roots > Unclassified | place...
TTTATAAAATCCAGCTATGCTTACTAACCTAATCAAGTGTGGCTGTTGTAACACTTTTTCTTCTTTCTCACCAAAAATACAACTTTTTAAATCCTTAAGGCTCTACAACTACAAACTTAATTGCTGAGAAACAGCCTATTTTATATTGTTCTTCATCTTCTCTTTTAGAAATAGGGTTTCTTTTAGATATTATGGTTGTGGTTGTTGAGCCTTAAGGATTTGAAAAATAGGAAATTTGAGGTTCCCTTTTTGAACTGCCGGCACCATACAGTCTGGCACCCCCCTGCCCGACCACATTGAAAAATCACCCATGATGCCGAGTATCTACTGGATGTCGTCTTACTTCTTTACTACCAGAATAATATTGCATGTTCAACCCTCCCGATTCTACCTCGCAATATCATTATCCACCTTTTGGAAAATACCTCTTAGGTGCTCGGACATGTCTCACTTTTCCCAAATTACCAAGACTTTTGTCAAGTTACTGTACAATATGTCTTGTGTTATAGTATTTCACGACATTACCATTTCTGCTACTAGATAATCATTACACCTCTGATAGATTTTCCTTTTCCCAGGAGCTGCTAAGGGATATCCTCTGCTACTCCATGATTCAAATGTTGTAATAGAGTATCTCTTACTTTCTCTATTAGAACATAGGCTATTTTCGGAAATATGGCTTATTTTTATACTGTCTGTTGCCGAACAGAGCCTAAGACTTCAGTACTAGACTACTCTACTAAATAATCCCACCTTGGAGAGCACTTCTGACTTCGACCAAGTGCTTTATAACCAGAACACTCCAGTCATACCACCACTTACCTTTCACCCTGTGAAATTTTGTTTGAGTCCCACCTGCTTAAACTGCATGACCACCAAACTATTCAAACTTAATAGCTCCCCATATCTCCAATACACGCTTTGCCTTCCTCCTCAACCCTGAACGTCCCAATTCTGAATCTACCAAACCACTACACTATGAACCAACTCAACTGTAATCTGCCATGAACCCAATAGCCTGATAGTTTTTATCTTATACCATCCAGGTATTTTCACATTCAGTACAAGTTTAACAAATCCACGGACAAGAGGAATGTCATTGAGATATGATTCTTTGTGCTAGACAATATATTGGGTCATAGTCCTGTTTTACTGATCAGAACTGAGACCAACAAGGAGTGGATATTTCTGAGAGAAAAGTTGAATGAACGAAAATGGGCTTGAAGGGTGGTAACCCTCAAAGGTGGAAAGATTGAAATTAGAGGACAACCGGAAGGGACTAAAGAAGATGCTATTGTCCGACACTAGCTTATGTTACAGAATGCAATTACCAAGCTTGAAGGCCCAAAAGTATGAGAGTAATCAAAGTAAATACCTTTATGGCTACTTTGAGGGAAAGAAGTAGGGATAGATGACCTTTTCTTCTTTAAGCATAATGTAAATATGATCATTACAATTACAATTAATGCCTCTCAGACTAATAATGACAAGTGATACATTATGACAGCTATGACACAACACCACCCTTCCTGCCTACTATGAAGTTAGTAAGCACATACACAGCACAGCAGGAAAGCTCATTCCACTTGTATTTTATTCAAGGATGAAGTGTAGAGAGACTGACTTAACAGCCAACCTTTCCAGTCACTAATTGGGAAAGGAAGAAGAAAACAAGGAACTTGACAAATCAACCTTGGCTTCTTGCAGTTTCTCCATATCTTCTAAATATGTAATAAAACACATGTAGCTCCCTTTTCATATAGGAAAATAAGCGAAAACTTGTTCCATGGAGATTAAAGAAAGAGAGAAGAGAGTCAAGAGAGAACAAGAAAAATGTACAATATCAGAAGAAAAAAAAGTAGAAGAGCACACAAAAGAATGACCAGTAGATAAAAGGGAAACCTTTTGCCAAAAAAGACAGCAAGTGTCACAAATCATGACCTGGAAGAATGGTTTCACATGACTAATAGTTATTAGTCATCAGTATGTTATATTTCATACTATAAGGTCAGTTGACTTATAGTTCTCATATGATTCACAATTGCGTATTATTATTATTTTGGTGATTAGTCACTCACGATTGTGAGTCACAACTGATGTAATGACTTTCGCACATGACTCTAATTGGAGTCACAAGTTTTACTCAGGTAAGCGCTTTACTCACATGATTAGTTTTATGATTTATTATTGGTTAAAGAATGTTGCAGATGACTCAATAAGGAGAGTCACCTGGGTTAGAGTTGTAGGACGAGTTTCTATATGAAGGAGATTATATTATGATGGTTAGAGCTCTTCACGCAACTATCTAAGTACTTTCTTTAAGATTACTTATAGTTATAAATTAAATATTATTACATTCTTTACCCTCTAACATATTATCATATCTAAGATATAAGTCTCAAATCAATATTATGTTATATATACATCTTCGCTACTAAGATAGCAGAGAAGATAAAAAAGAATGATAAGAAAGCTCTACCAAGATATTTAAGATCTCATTAATGTTAAATACAAAAACCCAATTAGGTTGTTACTTGTTGTTTACCAAACCCCTCTAGCGGAGATTGCTATAGCAAGATAGTTAACGTGAAACAAGTGAATAGAAAGACTGTTGATCACCATCAACTATAAGACAGACAAGAAACACATTCATCACTCTCGATAGCACAAGTAGTCTCCTCAACTATGCTTGCTGTCTTGTCTCTGATCTAATCCACTGAGAAAACTGCAACAGCCAAGTCACTAGCTGTTGCCAGTGCCCTGGTGACTCCCACCTCTGGCTCTCCCAGAACTACTACCATGTTTAGCCTTCTCAATCTGTTACCAGACAGTATTTTCTGGGTTCCACTTGGTGCCTCTTCAAACTTGTTCAAATGTTCTTTACTTGACTTATTAAAGTAAGCTAGTATATTGTCCAAGTTAGTTTATAGTTTCCTGTCCTACAGGGTCTTCAATCTTGTAGAGTCTGAATATCATGGAACCCTATTGATTTATTATAGTGGACATCATTGCAGATTCCACTTGTGTTAGTTAGAAATGATTGAAATTCCATCAGTAGTGATCAACTGATACTAAGAGGCCAGTCATGCATTGCTTAGGCATGTAATAATTGACAAAAAACATAATTGAAAATTAGCTGCAAAGTGCAAGAAGGGATTAGTTGGAAGTGTGTAACCTCTCTTTCAATATATCAGCTAACATGTAAATATTGATTCCCCTTGTTGTAAAAGGGCAAAGCTGCCAGCTCCAAACGAATTAAAAAAATCACAGTTGTGAGATAACACACTTCCCCAGCAGAGCTTGTCATGTAATTGCAAAAATAAGATTTTGACAAGCTGACTTGCAAGAGAATGTGTGACTAAGCTGTTAATAGAACTGTCTCAGTTATAGTAGGTAACTGAGGAGACCATACTTGTATAGAGTTGTATGTTGACATAGGGTATTCTATTAAGGTCTAGAAATGTGGAAAGGTTGATAAAGTCACCATGTTTAATTAACACAACATCTGTTTGTAAATCTCCATGATGTGTCTTTTTATTCCCTTTAGTAATTAAATTTTGACTTTTGTGAGAACTCCAGCCTATTATGATGTAGTAGATATAAAAGAATTAAGAGAGTATGCCAATTGCTATCTGCTGCAATGGCTGAATGGTTGTAGACTATTCTTTCATCCTCATCTGCTCCTTCTGTGGCTAACTATGTATATGGTCCTTAAATAAATATATAGGGCTTTACAGAGTCCTCTCAATATCTTTCTATTTATTGCAACTCACCGGTGCTCTCCCTACTCTCACCGGACATCGCCCCTTCTTAGAGAATACGAGAACAAAGTGGCATAGATCACTGTAGTGTCAACCTCTCAGTGAAGGACATGCGGTGTGGGGCCGAAGTAGGGAAAGTGGAATGATGAGCGGTGAAGGGAAGTGGGGATATGCGGAGAAGAAGTGAGAAGGTGTGGTGAAATTGTAGGAATAATGTGATTGTAGTAAGAAGACTCCTGGAAGAGTCTCAATTATTTCTTTTGTATTCAAGAGCCCTATCTTCTCCAGTTGTTAGAACCGTAGGTCATCGAAATATACGTCTTCAGTTGATATCTTTTTGCTTTCATTGCATACCTCTTTGTCAATCACTGCCTATTTGTTCCCAGTTTTTTGTTACTATTTTCTTTTAAGATAACCCTACTCTTTCCTATTGACTTCAAGAATAGTTGCAAGCCCTGCACAGTAATTGCTTAGATGGTTATTTGAGCTAATTATAATTATCCTATTATAGTTGCAGGCATATATTGTGAGATTCTGCTATAGCCATAGAATATAAGCCTGAACTTTGGAATAAATTTGAGAATCAACTTTAAGCTATTCTATTAGTTAATCCTTACATTATCCAATCCTAGCAAGTAGATTCATGTTGACCATTATTCCAGTTAGTTGATATAAGATCTATCCAATCTCCAACATGGTTAATAGTCCTTTCTGTATTCTAAAATTAGTATTTACTAAGCCTTCTGAGTTTTAATAATTTACCAACTACTGCACTTATATTAAATATTCCATCAACTTTCATAAGTCTTATTCTTTGAGATTTGGAATCTCTGTAGATATAAGTTAGAGAGAATACCATATAACTAAATTTTGATTCTGAAGTTGAAGTCTTCCAATTATGGATAATTGTTATAAGATCATTTATTTCTTGCTCTAGTATGACTAGTATGATATTTATTTAATTTATGCAATAATCTTATTATACCCAAATAAGTTTTTACAACAATCCCAAAACTGGTAGTTAGAGTAGTACACCTGAGAGAATATTATCTCTTAGCTGGTAAATTATGTATGCAAAAGATTGCACTACTGGGTTTATTCTTAAATGAAGTAGTCAGTACAGCCTATAAGAAGTGACATATCGGGGAGGCTGAATAGGGGCAAAGAATATATCAGACAATTCAGGATATAGAGACGAAAGGAAATTGTTGGAGGAGTAGGAAGTTGATAAGAATAAACAGCAGATGGTTCTGACAGGAATATTGTAATAAAGTTTTGGGATTGAATATTAAAATAAGAAAGAAATGTGATTTGGTATAGGTATTTGAAAAGGTTGTTGTTTATCCTGTATTAGTTTAGTAAAAATTGAAACTGATTATAGAAGTCAGATTGCTGCCACAATCCTACTAAGTACCTGTTAATATATAATTAGTCATTACTTCTAGGATGTTTATTTTCATAGTATCACATTATTCTTTTGTCAAATAAGAGTATGTTATATTCTTCCTATTATATTTAGTCTCTGTTGACCTGGAAGAGAAAAATGTAGGTACATACTTATGCTATATAGCTGTATCCTATTATATGGAACTAAGCTTCTTTCATAGAAGTAAGAGGTTATAGAGGCAAACAGTATGGAATGAGATATTGTCTTTAAAAGTACTTAGATGGTTAGTGGAAGAAACTATCTCTCTAGACTCAAGAACACTCTTATATGGTTCTCTTCACGAGAACGCTAACCCTGAGATCTTATACCCTGTGAGTCATACTCCGGAATCCATCAGCTGACTCCTATAAGTCACTAAGTTATGCAATCTACAATAAACAAATAGTTGCAGTTCATGAAAAAGTAGCAAAATTGCTTATTCAAGTGTTTTGAATAATAAGTAGTATTAGTTTGAAGAGCAACCAGGATCATTTTAAGCAAAAGTAATATACTATTTTTGTCAATAATGCTGAAATAACCTAACAACCTATGAAGTATATCTCTTGAGAATAGGTAATAAATTATATTGGTAGTTCTTTACTTGATTTAATCTAAAAATATTTGTTTTTATCAAAATAATCAATTTCAATACATATTAAAGTTGGATAAGCAAATTTAAGAAAAGTATTAACTTCAATAAATTTACTCTTGTCTCAACTTTTGTTTCATCAGATATACTTAAAACAGTGTTATTCTATTGGGAAAATTGGATGAAAGTATAAGTATTGAAAGAAATATAATAAAAACATTGAATTATAATTATGGAAATTTTGAAATGTAAAAGAAAGAAAGATCTTAAATCAGGCTATGTATTAATATGAAAACAAATATATACCTGTTTGACCACAAGTTCATAATTCTAAAAAATAGAAAAAGTTAAAACCTCTCGATCATATCCTAGGGCCAAAATCAATTAAATATGATATTATACCAACAATTCTTTTGAAATAATTCAAGTCAATTATATCTACTTTTTTCTATATTATTGAAGTTATGTAATTTGTTGTTCACACCTGTTTTGCTATTTCGATTTTCTTGTATACTCTCTTAAGCTTACTATATAATTAAAATTAAAATTAAAATCCACAAAATTCATTAATAATCTATATTAAGAAATAAACTGAGAGTTATATGATATTAATCAAAAATGATATAGGTTGTTAAAATATATTATCAAAATATTTTTCAAAATTAGAAATAATATAAAGTAGATAGTTGTGATTAATATTCTTATCAGATGATAATATATATATTTTATCTCACTATCAAAGTGGGATAATATGTCAAGTGCTTGTGCTTTTCACAAAGAAGATCACTTTACAAGAGAGATATACAATCCATGAAGTACTTATTATTACCATATCCCTAACAAAGTATTAAAAAAAGGCCAGCTTTTTCTATGCTACTTCTAAAATCTATTGGAGGAGATCTTTATTAAGACCTAGATTGCTTCTATTCTTTATTAAAGAGAATTTTTTGCTCTTAGATTTAAGGTGTCTGATACTACTAGGTATACAGCTCTCTCTTACAGAAGTCTTTATATCTAGACTAGTTGCTTGCCAACACTATCTTAAATACATTTACATATTAACCATATAGTTTCTACTCGAACAGAAGACTAATTAAGCTGAACAATTTCATATCTAAACTCCTTCTTGTTTTCTACTACCTTGATGGTAGTTGAATAGAATATAACTTCTTAAATTAAATACATATTTCAAGACGTCGAGCAGGCTGTTAAAAAAAAACAAAGCGAAATTCCTTTCTTCTGTATGTGATAGGACAAATTCTTCCCACCAGCCGAACCATATCTTATCCACAAAGTAGCCTACTTTGTCAACAGTATTGCTACTTGACCAAGGGCATATGCTCTTTACTAAGCTATTTTCTTTGCTGGTAAGATGGAAGATATCTTCTATTGTCAAGATTCAAAACATCATTTCACATGATTTACCTAGAAGCGGCTTGAAACTCGGATGCGGCTCATCATATCAACTACAGGAAAATCTAGTGTATTTTATATTATATTATTTACACAAACATTACTGATATCATATGTCAAATATGTTAGAGAGTACATTTGAATATAGCGAATCAGAATCTGTAGTTTTAATTTACTAATTAAAACCAAACCTTCTTCTATACTGACTTTATTGCAAACTGGTTCAAGTAGTGTCCTGCTTATAATAGTTAGGAAAATAGAAATTCATATGCAAAACAATAGCCAAAGCAAATAATAATATAACATAAGTAGTGCAGGTAAAGTATAAACTGCTTTGGGAGTTTTTTGTACTCATTTTGGAAGGTATTGTGACTGCAAAAAAGGGTATAGCTAAATATGTATGATATTCTACAAATAGGATAAGATATTATCTACTTATTGGATTCAAGTAATATTCTAATACTTGGTAATCTTCTTCAATAAATTAATCACAGATACTATATAAATTTTCAAGTCTGTCGGGAATGTCTTGCAAATTTAATTTCATGGTTATTGAAGACTAATTTAATGAAATACTACCCTTTAGCTTCAACTATGTTGACTACACATACAGAATAAGGCTAAATACCGTGTCCTAGGTTCTAGTTATCGAGTTGAAGCTATTGTATCAGTTTTAGTAAGTTTGGGTATTGGAATTTTGAGATTTCAAACATGTACTACAGAGAGATAGAAATTGAGGGCAAAATTCAGTGTCTTTAGTGCTGCCGTATGAAATATCCATATCTCAATATCCAAACTGACTACAATTCATTTAACTGCTTTAACTACAGCCCCCAGTCAAAAGTGTTCGTGAAACAGGTCTCATCTTACAATGCTCCCTCGCCAAAATCCCAACCCACCAAAATATCACTCCACAGAGATAACAACACTCCTAGTTCTCCAGGCTATCACTATAAGAGTATTTAACTACATGAGCGGAAATTAAATATGAAAAAAGCTGGTGACAACAATTAGCCTGCCTGGAATCAACAGTCGCCTTCATCATAAAACCTCAATAAGTGCAAAGGAGAACTTAGTACAGCATCATGATCAGTAGTGTTGATAGTGCTGAATTTGCCTATACAGTGCTTGGCATTGGGCCTCGAGGGCCCAAGATCCTCCCTAGCCGGGGGCATAATAGAGCCGGGCCAGGTGTCCTTTGGTTTTGCACATTCCCTACCCCTACCCCCCCAGCATAACGGTGGGGCCTGAGGAGTAAAAACTAACCCTGCACTGTACAGTAACAAACACTTATGCTAAAGAGAGACTAGTGAAATTACGATTTTTCTTTGATTTGCAGATTCAACCTCAAATAGCTGTAATACCATGACAACTTTAGATCTTGGTTAGTAAATATTGACAGGTGCTTTACCTTACAGCTACAGGCCACATAACTCACATATCATGTTTAGTGTGTCTATTAGTAGAAAGAATATTCACTTAATAACTTGTTGTCAATTCCTTCTGATATTACTCAATTGATCTTTCTCGAAAAGTGCAAAGCTAGCTCTTTTAGTTTGATTTTAGTATGAGGTATGAAAATTCAACATTATTAACACGGGGGCTTTCCTGGAAGGTGTTCTTTGGTGGGAGTTGGCAATCTTGACAACACTAATGGAGGAGTAATTAACAAGAGTGAAATAGAGGGAGGCGAAGGCTTTTCATAATAGTAGAAGAGTGAAGGTGGAAGAGAAGTAATAAATTGATTCGATCAAAAAGGAAAACAAAGACGGAAATAGACTCAATAGATGTTTTCTCCCAACTGAGAAAAAATCTCATAACCACTCCTCTTAATAAGTTGTGGCAACTTTCACTATGATTTCAGGTATTTAATTTGCACCTAAGTGGTACTCTAATGTACAGAGCCTGGGAAGCCAGCAGTGTCGGCTGTCTGTGGTTGCATTTTGGTAGGGATGGATTTTGGCACAGGAGCTTAGTCAGGTAAGATCTGTTTCACGAACACTTCTGACTAGGAGCTGTATATAACTAGACAATAGCACAAAGTGTTTCGCCTCCTCCTTTATATAAAGCTGACATGGACAAGGCTGAAGCCTAGTATTTTACTCTAAATTACTATCCAATAACCAGTCAATTCAATTTGCAAAACATTACCAACACACTTTACACTTTATATCTTATCTTGAATAACTTTATTGAAGGATATTACAAAGTATTGCAATATTTGGTATACCCAATAAGAAGATATTATCTGATCCCATTTCTAAAATACATATTAAGCTATAACTTACTCTTTTTCAAAATCACAATATCTCCCACTATGGCCCCCAACAAATACCAAAGCAGTCCAAACTTCAACTAGATGACTTATGTGATCTTATTATTTGCTTCTAAAAGCATACTTCCTGTTGGTTTCAATTTTTCCGATAACTATCATCTGCAATATTCTATTTGCACCAGTTTGGCATAAAGTGAGTATACGGGAACAATTATTTTATATTATTAAATAAAAACTACAGATTCTGATTCTCCATATTGAATAGTACTTTCTAACAAATTTTTCAATATGGTATCAATACCATTTATACAGATAATATAATATACATTTGATTTTCCTGTGGTTGACATGGTGCGCCGCATCCCTGTGCCGAGCCGCTTCTATGTAAATGACGTTATCTACAACAAACCGCACTCCACAAGGCTCCTTTGAGGGGAGTGGAAAATCGGGATACCACTAAAAGTAGGGGTTCTAATTCCGTCCGCACATGATTGGTGAGTAGCTCCAATGAAACCCGAGCTCCATGGGATAGAATTGGCAGAAGAAACTATTGTATAGTAGGGTACTATTGGATTGCCTTTGGGGACGAAGCGTTCATTTGTGGGTATTTGGTAAGCGACTTTCAGATGATCACAAACGAATCTGAAAGCAAAAGAAAGATGGATAGAAAAGTTGTACAGAAAGGCCTATCATTCCCAGCAATCCCCGTCTTGCTCTTCTCTTCCGGAGTTGTTCCCTAATGAACCCCCTTTTCCACAAAAATATGCTAAGCGACAATACCCTCTACTACCGGAAGCTACAGAAAAATTAGGCGGATGTCTTGTCCTACTTCTCGTAGTCCACGAGGCCGTTCGAAAGTACTTTAGTCCAGTCTCCACGAGATGGACCCACAGGGACGATCTCCTTAGCCAGCCCTTCCTAATGACCCCACGCCAAACCATCGCATTCCGGATGGTAGAGGTTTTAAAATGATGTCGGGTCACGGAATGTGTAGAGATGAGACTCCCGGGGGAAGAAGCCAAATCGACAGAACATCTTCGCCTGCAATAAAACCACGTGCAATGGATTCCGAGATCATGTCGCGAAACCGATCATCAAGCCCTGGTGCCATGGCAACCATAGGCCGTAGCGAAACCAATATTAAATCGTCCGCCAAGCAGTGGAGACCAAACCTGAAGTCCATAGCAAATGTGCGCATGTGTACCGAGGCTTAGTGCTGGCAAAGTCTGATATGAAACGACGGACAGTATGCTCCTGTGGTGTAGGGATATTAGCGTAGTCCACTGGTTGAGATATTCGCTTCCACTCAATAATAGAAACAGCTAAATTTCGCAGCACCGGATGTCAGTTTTCGAAAGGCACTTCCACAGACGGCGAATCACAGTAGGGCAAGCCCAAGGGTAGGCACCTACTTGTATTAACCGGAAAAGACAGCAATGTATTCTTGTGTATGATAGGTTAACCTTAAATAACTATTCTATGATATAACTTCTTACATGGCACTGTATTCTGGCTCCTCCCCGGAACACGCTGTATCCGGGCTGCTATAGTTAAGTCCAATCACGCCCTGGTTGCTTGGCTATTTAGAAAGTATGAAAATATTGGGATGAGCTGGCGCGAGCTAGCGCTAGAATGCCAGTGTTTTTAGGCGTTTACTGCACACCTTGGCGCCAATTTATCCGAATACAGTACTTTATGAATCGCCTCTGAATCGCCGCCTCCGCGGCTTGGAATTTGAATACCTTAGATAGCCTAACAGACTCTGTCAATCCTACCGCAAACTCTTCACCACAGACCTGTGCCCGGGGATTCCTGCGCCTACGGTGGCCAGGCTTTATATCCAGCTCTTATTATGAATTCAATTTCCAGTAGAGTGGAATCACGTAATTAACGAAATGCGATGGAATCATCAATCTGCTTCACTCCTTATCGGAACGTCCTTTCACCTGATTTTCCACATTACCGAACTAAGCATGTACCCTTCCGTACCCTCCTCGACTCCCACTAACTATTCAAAGACCTTCCAATTGGAACAGCAAACCACCCTAATTTATTGACTATTATATCGCGAATTATCCTAAAGCGAAAAGAATCTCGTGACATGCATTATGTGGTAAAAGAGGGAAAAAAATGGGGACTTCTCAAAGTGTCATATGTAGGATGGAAGGAATCGTGCAGAAAAAGCAGCACACCGGCAAAAAGGAACATCCCGAAAATCTAAAGAAAAAAAAGAAAAAAAGGTGTAAAATGGGAAAAAAATGTATATAGCACTTGCAGACTCTAGGAGATTCAAAGAGGAAGGGAAGGGGAAAGGTATGGAAAACAGGTCCGTGGGACAGGTGGAAGGGATTCAAGAAGAGAAGGAAAAACAAATGTAGTGGAATGTACCAGCATGTTCCATGAATAAAGATACAAAATCATAGATACTCACTGAAAATTGCCACAAGAAAGAAGACAGATGGGAACGAAAACCTTCACAAAAAATAGCGTATCAACAACCTACCGAAATTGAAATGTATCACCGATCCTTCGCGTTCACATTAGCTCAAATGGCTTAACCGCCCACAAATCCTCCAATATTGGGTTAGCTATAGAGCTCACTTCACAAGGGGAGAGACCCACTCACTCGACCTAACAAATCTAGCTTTCATTCTCTCTAGCGGCGAAATATTGTTGTTGCGGAAAGGGGCTCGCATAAGGCGCATACCCAGGGCCAACATACTGAATGATAGCAGGATCGTACCCAATGGGCATGTCACTATCCCTACTCACGTCCAAAAAGGTAGGAGCCGGAGGGGCAAGAGGATACAGGCTAGAGAAGTGAGGCGGGGGAAAGGACCCAGAGTAACAGTCGTAGTGGCTCTGCCCAGGCTCCGCCTGCTGAGGAGGATACCCGTTAGGCAAGAATGGTTGTGCGTTGGAAGCCTCATTGAAACCAGGGTTGGTAAGGTTCTCCATCTTTACGGAGCCGACTTTAGTATGGGGAGAAACAGGCTCTGAAATGATTGAAGGGTGTCCAGTAGGCATCAAATGTTGTCCAACAGTCCCGGAACTCCCATGTTCCTCATTGGCACCAGATAATCCCTGATTTGAAAAATTGTAGCCCTGACCTGCGATATGATATTGTGGGACAAAGGGCGTGTATGGGGCGAACGTATACCCAGCAGGGGGGTTGAATGTATAGGAGTGCGGTGCGACCGGGAAACTTCCAGGATAGCGAGAAGCCATCACACCTGAACCGTACTATTGCTTCTGGTCAGTTCTGCGGGCCTACCGTGACGGGGTGAGCTTACATGATTGTGGTAATTCATGACATGAAACTGCGGCGCAAGAGGGATCATAGGATTTGGAGCGGAGAAGCGACGTTCTGAATCCATCTTATCCATACGAATGTTGTTAAAATATTGTTGAACCGGCGCGACAGGAAGGGACTGAAACTGATATTGTTGGACCGGTAGATATTGGGGAGTTGTGTTGGGAACCCCTCGCTCCGTAACATTCTGAGCGGTAAGACTGGTTTCCCGTTGACTGCGATGCCCAGCAGGTATCCCGACAGCTTGTGGTCTCTTGTATATTTCTCTCTTCTGGACATGGAGTTTTTTACCCATGAATTCTGATCCATTCTGATCTCTGTTAGCCAGAGGGAAGACTGTTCCCGGATAAAGGAACTTACCTCAGCCAGTAGGGCGATATTTGCCATTTCTTCCGTCTCATATCGTATAAATGCGAACGCATTGAAACCAAGACCTAAGCCCGTTAGTTACGAACCTTCAAGGATTTTTAGACCCCACCCTGATTACTGCGCCTTTTGACCATATTACAATCAATGATCCTCCCATGCGCCGAAAAACGTGCCCTAAGCTCGCTCTCTGTTGTCTGGGGGTTAAGCTTTCTGACAAAGATTGAGACGGTGTCAACCTCAATGAGCTGTTCACAACGTAGTGCCATGCTTATTTCCTGAGTAGAAAAATTACTTGTCCAATCGGAGATCCAATGGCTATTGAGACGCAAAGACTAGAATTGAAAACGTTAAAACGAATGCCAGGCCACAATAATGAACATGGAAAAACACATGTCGCTCATACCTGAAAACTATCAACTGCATCCTGTCGGAACTGGAATCTAATATAACACTTATTGCCGGATGTTGGACCAAATAACGGTGTGGTTGAGGAGCCGTCGGAAAATTCAATTGACTCTAACGGGCCAAATCCATGAAGCATTTCGACCACCTCGTCGCGGTGGAAGAGACTGTTATTGCTTTTGCTCAGTATGAGGGTTCTGTTGACCTTTGCGGGTTCGCAGCGTATTGGTCTACCAGATGAGTCAATAGTTCTAGCCCTCCCTTCCCTAATGGCTCTTCTAGCGCCTTCATCGGTCTAAGTTCGGGTCAGTTTGAGCCAGCTATTTACCGAAAGGTATTATAATACCTCAAATTGGCAAAAACTATATGGGTTTCCTCTACTGTCCCGACGGATTTTAACGTGAAGTCTACCGTACTTCGAAAAATGGGCTTGGAGACTTTTCATCAGTTCCTCATCTGTCTGACCAGCAGCGAGACTATTATATAGTTAGAAAAGGAAGAATAATAAATGCAGTTAAAGTGCCACTTACTTTGCCACAAAGACACATGCTGAGGGTAATCCGCGAGCAGCCAGATCCTCGGGTCCTATTTCCATTCCCGCTTCCAAAGTTTCAAAGCCCTTATTCGCCCGGGTCATTTGAAGGTTGTCCTCGGCTAACATTGTAACAGGGTTGTCTTCATGGGGAACGAAGAACTCTGTGTCGCCATCAGACTCGGAATCCTTAATCTCAACCTCGCGTGATTGATTGAAAAAAAGTCCCGGAATTTTATTACTCTCTCCGCCTAGGGAAAGAGGCATAGGGTCTAGGAAGGACGGCAAGACACCGTCTCCATCTTCAAGGCTGGACATTGTCTTCCCACGGCGCCTCAAGTTGATGGTTCCTGTCTCATCAATTATTATTAGTCAATCCTGCGAAAATTAAGACAATCACCCTTTAGCCCACCACCTCCACCCTGGGGCCCCAAATCTAGAAAAAATCCCCAACAGGGGGTGGCATAAAGAGAAGCAATGAAAGTGCAATTTTTCCAGGCTCCCTTAAGGGTATTTTAGGGGGCGATATGCCGCATTCTCTAGGGTCATAAAAAATCGCGGGCTCAAAGCCTAACCGCATAGGATGGAACACTGCGACTCCCCCAGGAGCACGATAGAAAGGGTAGGGTATGGGGGAAAAGAAAAAAAAAATAGGGTATAGGCGAGCAAATCATGTCCTAAAGATCACGAATCGCGAAGAACAAAAGAAAATACCAGACATTGAGCCCCACAATTGTCGAGGGAAGAACTAAGTCCATCGTGTCCGAAACAAAAATGAGAACTATTTGAAACTCACCCCTTGGCGGTCCAGCATTTTGGGGAGTGGATGGCTGGTCAAGCTCATCCTCGCTACTAGACTCATGCTTATTTTCTCCCATATTGGCAGAAAGAGAGCGAGGCGAATGCTTGATCTGCCTCCTCGGAGGAGTAACCGGGAGTGAAGAATTCCGTGACATTTGCCCTTGTAGTGATGAAAGTTGGCTAGAAGTATAAGGGAGAAAAAGGCATATCAGAAGAAGGAAGGAAGGGAACGGAAGGGAAAGAGAGTGGAAGATGAAAACTGGAAACTAGAGGCTAGAGGGGCGGAAGGGCAAGGGAGGGAAGAAATCAATTTGGCGCAGATCCTGTGATGCAAGCGGCAGAATAAAATGGTAGAAAATTATTTCGAGCCGAAGGAGACTCACAGGTAAATTCAGTAGCTGGCGAACAAAAGCCTCTGATGAATTTTTTCGGAATCGAAGGGTCGCTGTAGAAAGAGTGACTTTAAACTTTATTGTCAAGGGTGATCAGATAGATGGGAGTGAGGATGAGAGTGATATGAGGTGACAAGAAAAGATGAAATGAGGTTAGAAGGGAAAAAGAGGGGAGGCTATGATACCTTCTAAAAAGTGACTCAGAGTTAGAGGGAGGGAAGCTCAGCTCACCTTTCCCAAGGCCGCGCGGCACGAGCAGGCGCAAGTTAGCCGCGGTGCGAGATTAATCCCCCCACCCTTTCATGACGATCTCCAGGGTCGAGGTGACATCCCCACTGCTTCGGTGGCCTGGGGGGCAGAACTGAGATACAATTTCTTCTCAGAGAGTCAGCTTCGGTAGTATCTGCACGATACCATGGTTTTGTTGCGACATCACCAATGTATTCAAAGCAAAAAGATTTATACAAGTATCCGGAAGAGAAGATAAGACTTGCAAAGGAATGAATTTGTTCAGTCCCATCTTCATACTTGAAGCGGTTAACGATCCATTAACTTCTTCTCTTTCTTTCAGGAATGTTCTTCACTATGTCCGCTACCGCCATCATAATATATCACTCATAGTTGTCTGCGGTCCTTGGCAATCTTCTGCCATCCCCGGCCATCTCCTGCAGTCCCCCTCATTTTTTGTTTGCCCGCCCCCCGTCATAATCGCTAATACCTACAGTCTATAGCCACTCCCGCAATGCCTCGATCTGCCCCGGTCTCAAGGTCTACCAAAGGCAAGTCTCGTGCCTCACTAAACAAAAAACTACCTAACCTATGAGCAACTACTCGAGTACATGAGTACGCGTGGGTAGAAAGGAGAAAAAGCTTTGGATTGTCTTTTTTTTTTCCCCCTTCGAGCATCATACTTACATTTAGATTGCCGTGAACGTCGTCGTCACTTCCGCCTTGCAGCTCGGATGGGTACTAGACGATTACCGCAGCGGCGTGCGTGCGAATGTTTACAACCCGGGCAAGATCACCGCTCGCAACCGTGCGAAGACAATAGACGGGTATTAACGTTAAACCCCAAGTTATCCGACTTGAGAGAAATGGGGAGGCCTTTTTGGCCTCCACTTTAAATAGTAGAGTAGAAAAGCTTAAATATATTATTTCCATGGTTTTGGATCCGGTCAGTGGATTAGAGTTATGGCCAAATTGCCGTACTCTGAACCATGGAAATGCCTACCGGTGCCGGTGGCATCAAATTTCCTGCTGGATGGCGGATTAGCGCATGATACAAGTACCAAACGGTAGCCTGCTTCAGCTACACCTGACCGCCCTTGAGAGGGGCCTATTCTTTTTTTCCCTTCCCCTTGGTTAGAATATCATGACGATTTGCAAACACACAAACATATGTAAATATACAGTACTGGTACAGTGTGCTCTCCCCAAATTATCTTCCATCCCAAAAATCCCCCGGTATTACACGAGTATTGTTTCGAATTTGAGTCTTCTATCGATTAGTATGTGACCTGGTGGATTTTTAATCGCAGGGTCGGTTTTTTTTTCAATCTGAGGCTGCACTAGGAATACCCTGCGTGCGTAACGTCCTTGAGACCTCACACTGCCCCCTGTGTTCTGGCGACACGGTCATTTTTTCCTGTTGTACCTTGCTTCCACTATAAAGCACAGCACCTATGATGGCAATGCCGGGAATACTGTGCTTGAAAACATGATGCTGATGATCATTTTAGCGCACGGGGTATATTTTTTGGAGGGGTGAGTTGGAGTGATGGTGCTTTATCGGCACCGGTAGTGGTGCCTTGGCTGCCTGATTCTGCTTCTCTCAGAATGAGTTCGCGGCTGTTGTTGCTGTAAGTTACTGTGCTGGTGACGGGGTTTGATCCGGTTGAATGGATGCTTGACTCCTATTACCTGTATCTTATCAGTGTTGGAGACATGCAGGTACAGAATTGCCGGTATGGGGCTCTTGGGGGTCTTATCAAGCGATTTGCTACTCCTTATTGGATGGTGGGAATCAACCCTTTAAAGTTTCAGAAGGTTGATATGATATACGGTGGATACATGCCGCAGTCCTTCTCCACACTCCGCAGCCCCTTCTTACACCACTCCGCCCCGTCTTTCGATGCCTCCAATGTCGCCAGCACGGTCCCGGCTATCCCTGTGGACACCCCCGGGCGGTTCGGAACACTCGGAAGGCGAACTGAACAATGGCTTGAAATACGTCTCCCTCTAAACTCATTGATTACAGAAAAGACTCCAGTTATCAAACTACACATCCAGCGAAATACCCATTTCCTCAACCCTCTTCCGATACTCCTCCATCCGCTCCTCAACACTAACCCCATTCCACTTCTCTTCGCCATTAACCATTTCCAGTTTCGGCATCCCAACCTGCTCAATGGCAAAACTAGCAGCCACGGTACCCATCGCTGCGGCAAGTACGAACTTTGTTGACCCATTTCTAGCGATTGAGATAGACATCCCGCCGATAAAAGCATTACCTCCACCGGTAGGGTCTACAACCTTTGGATTATTTCCTCCGACCTCGGTAGGTGGATAATAGGCTGGCAACCAGATAGGCGCATGATTTCTACAACTAACGAGACACCCTAGCTTCCCCACGCGGACGACGATGGCACCATTCCCCCGTTTTCCAACTCCTGTTTCTACTATCTTTCCTGCTAGGGATTCGATAGTATCAGGATCGTTCTTATCGAGGGGATCTTCAACCCCATAGTACCCTGCCAGCTCGTCATTATTGGGTGAGATGATATGAACCATTTCGAGAGTTTTATACCTAACCGGACATCACCGTCATCAGTAAAATCCTTCTTCGCTGCTTTTTACTAACCGAAGGCAGCGGTAATATACATTTCCATCCTATGCGCAGGATCACATGCGCCGGGCACAGGCTCCCAAATTACCAAAGGCATGGGATGCAAGAGCGAGAACCTATCCTGCAATGTTTTGTACAACCCAGAACACACATGATCCGCACGGGCAGGAGTACAAATGAGATGAATCGCTTTCGCCGTGAATAGTCCTTCCTCGACGAGATCGTTGACCTCTAGGCGCTTCTTGGGCGTGAGATATTTGAATTCTCGATAATCACCGGGCCCATATTTATTCCACCCGCGGGTTGTCCTCCTCCCTTGATCATCGCGCAATGTCAGGTCGGTTCCCAACTCGATGAGGCCTTGACGGATCTCCTGGGGGAAGTCATTCCCTGCATCAACTATCCACCCAATCGCTTTTGCCAGAGGACCAGGGCTGAAGAGACGAGCACCGATGACGCCTATAATCCATGAATATTTATCCTATGAGAACCTAAGCGGCTCAATAAAATAAAAAAAAGCAGAGATACAATTATGAAAACCCGGCGTCAAGCGACCATCAGAACTAGGCAAAGGGGTACAAACCATAAGTCCCGGCACCTCCGATGATGTTATCAACCATATCTTCTTTACCTTCTCCGAAATGAATCTCGTCTATTGAATATCGGAATTGTCAGCCTCAAATTTCAATTTTGGATCAACAAATAAAGCGCACCAAGTATAAACATCCCCAACGTGGTAAAATCAATATTTTTAATAGGCATAGCCCACTGTGAGATGGAGTCTCGGGCATCCATTGATCCTGACGCTGGTGGTTGGGCTACCGCTGAATTGGGATGAGGTTGGGCGAACCAATAATTAATGCTTGTACTGATGAGTAACATCTAGGTTACCCTACGCGGAAGAAAGCATATTATGTGACCGAGCAGAAGAGTGCAACGGCCAATCATATGCAACACCACATCTCTTCGTCCCTTAACAAAGGCCCCTAGGCGAGTTCCCGGCGAGAAAAAGATCAAAAATATCACAGAGGCCACAACCCCCGGGAAAATGTGACCATAATAGTACCGAGACGAGGTTCTGCATTCAAGTAATAATATCACTATCGTGTAGACTACTACTTTTAAGAATTTAGTTTGCCGCACAGTGCTTCGTGTCTCATATGGTATAGAACCCACGGAGACTAGTCGGTCATAGTGTTGCCAGCACTAACGCTGAGCATGATAACTCAGAAACGCAAGAGTGACCCAAGGAAGAAGCCAATTTTCTAAAGCCGAGAGAATACATTAAAGCAGTAGCTGACAAAAGAGAGAAACGTGACCCAAATCCTAAACACATATGAACAGAAACGCAGCCCTGCCGGTCCTTCTCTTCCTGCACGTATCATGGTTCTATGGCCGGTAGCATTGGTTAGAATGTCGCTACCCTTGGCGCTAAAGATCTTTGCGACCGATATACCCGAGGATGACAAATGAGGGACGCCGAGGTAGAGGTAGAGAGCTGTGGTGAGCTCGAGGATCACATCGTCGGGGGAGCTGGGTGGTGATACAAGTACCGATAATATACCGTACTTGTACAGTCGCACCCCGATAATGGAACTCTTTATACAGGAGACTTCGCTACTATGATACGAACGAACCCTTCGGGGATTTGTGCCCCCGCTCGATTACAAACCGTCTTCGCTACAAGGAATTTCTTCCAAAACCTCGCCATAACGAACAAAAAATCCCGAACTCTTGGCGTTCCTTATAGCGGGGTGCGGCTGTGTGTTCCCGGGGATCTCGGACCCATGGATAACTTTAAAAGCTATGAGCCCGAGCCGAGCAATCCTCCGGCTATACGATACTATACCCCCACCACCCCCCGGGACACTTACCCTCTCAACTAACCAAGGTTCAACTAACCAAGGTCCCTAAATCGAACTCTTGAACATGCAGCTTCTCGAAATACCGGTATCGTAGTTCAATCGCGCAGCTGCAAGATACTATTGCCCCATTGTAGAAGCGCCATGAATCAACATTCCGGCACTGAAACACGAGCCTGATCGAAATCTCAAGTCTAGAAAGGTTAAGCGTATTAATAAGTAAACAGGATTTAATCTGGATGGTCGCAACAAAATTTTCCCCGGCACGGCATTGTCCGGTTGGCAAAATTGTATTGCACTGTCATGCTCTTTAACCTCCTTGTTCCGCTTGTTTCCTTTAACCCCTAATCTATGAGATTTCAGAGATTCCGATCCTAAAGCGGTAGCATAGGTATGACATAAGTGAACAAAGAAAGTGCAAGGTTTCAACCTATGGCCCAAAAAGCCGTGGAGGGGAAGTGTGCAACCTCCCATCCCGGCCGCTTAAAACAGATAGTATTGTGGTATTCACCGCCAGTTTGTTTTTTCCGACCTTCTTTGCGCAGTAGCACCCACTAGGGGCGATACTAAGAATTTCCGTGTGAAGAATGAGATATAGAGTTGCCATGGGTGGTATGTGGGATATAGTAGACTACAGGTAATAGATTCTTAGATCACACCTCGTGGCACTTGATATATGGATAGTCCGCGGTAGCCTACCGAACAGTGCCCAATTTGAATATATTTAAATCCTGAAACAAATCCCGGAAAAAGGAAAAAAAACCAATTACTTTTCTGACCTACCGGACAGCGCCTTAATTTCATAAATTTTGTATACGGTTTGTAAACGTGAATGTTCTTCAAAGCCGTTGGTAGGGACAGCTGCCCTAGAAAGTTATATAAGAGACCTTTCTTGCCCTCCTCTGCAGCACTGACCCCACAGCCGTCAGGACCACGGCGCAGACGTATATCTGTGAGAACACGACAGCCACATTTATAGATTGCTTTCTCACATCCCTCTTTCATCTTTTCCACATCGGCCACAATCAAGCTCCTTGTTTTCAGTTTCCCCGAAGAACTCAATTAACTACTTCTCGTTTTTTTTCCGACCCGTTTTGCCCTTTGACTACGGCCACTGCTATCGGAAGAGGAGGAATACTCGAATACCACTATGGCTGAAAATTTTAAACGGACCCCCCTCTCGTGGGCTGCGGGCCAAGGGCACGAGGCTGTTGTGAATCTGCTACTAAGACAGCAGAATGTCAACCCCAATATAACAGACATTGAAGGTCGAACTCCACTCTCATGGGCTGCCTCTTCCGGGCATGATGGAGTGGTTAAGCAACTCTTGGGACGGAAGGACGTTAATCCGAATCTCGCCGACAACTCCGGCAAAACACCGGTCTTCTGGGCTACAATGCAGCCCCACTCGAGAGTACTGCAGCTACTGCTAGAATGTGATGAGGTTAACCCCAATATCACCAACAATATTGGCCAGACACCGCTATACTACGCTACTGAGCGTCGTCATTATCAAGCAGTAAAGCAACTGTTGGAACGCGAAGACGTTGCCCCTAATATTGGAAACTTTTTTTTTGGTGATACACCACTCTTGATCGCTGTCAAGTATCAGTTGCATAGACTTGTGCAGCTAATATTGACAAGGGAAGCTGTCAACCCCAATATTACTGATACATGTGGCTATTCAGCTCTCCACTGGGCTGCCCATCATGGGGATCATCATGCAGTAGAGCTACTGTTGAAACGGGCAGATATCACACCTGGTATCCCGAGCAATTGTGGCCAAACGCCTCTCGCGACTGCTGCCAGGTATGGGCATAATAGAGTAGTCGAGCTACTGTTAGGATGGCAAAATGTCAACCCAAATATTACCGACAATGGCGGCCGAACGCCCCTCTTATGGGCTGCCGCGAGTGGCCATGATGGGGTAGTACAGCTGCTGCTTGCGCGGCAAGATGTCAACCCCAGTATCCCCGACAATGATGGACGGACACCACTTTGGTGGGCTACTTTCTCCGGCTGTGCGGGAACAATGAATCTACTGCAAGCCGCCATATCTGGGAACCCTACGGAGGTTTGACTCCCACACAACAAAATCTCTACCACTGCTGGTCACAGGCTCCTGTCTGTCTTTTCTTATCGCCTTCCTGCAGGGAGGGATTATACTTTTGCCTCCTTTGTTGGGGCTCCTGTCTCTATATACCTACATTACCTTTCCAGTAACGGCACTAGACGAACCTGTTCCAGAGCTGCAACTTGACACCAATGAAGACAGGGCTTTAAAAACAGATGATGAGAAGCTTGTCAAACGCCTCGATAACTCTTGTGATGTCGCTGCCGGTTACTTTGCTGTTAGGAGAGCGTTCATTACCGCTCTATTGGTGGGTGGTCGGGGCTTTTTCGAGGTGGCAGCGGGGTTGGAAGCGAGTTTTGTGGGCTCTTATTTCTGTGGTGGGCTGTTGTTTCTGTGGTGAGCTCTTGTTTCTGTGGTGGGCATTTGTTTTTGTGGTTGGCTGTTACCGTGGTGGGCTCTTATTTCTGTGGTGGGCTGTTGTTTCTGTGGTGAGCTCTTGTTTCTGTGGTGGGCACTTGTTTCTGCTGAAGACATAAATTGATTCAGTAGTGGAAATTGAAAAGCTCATTCTTTGAGTATATGCAGCATCGAGGTTAACGCCTACGCGTGCCTGCACTTGTAATGGGATGATACATCTAATTATTAGTTTCATTGGATTATCCCCTGCAACTAAGCGTGCGAATGGTTTTACACCGGGGTCAACAATTAGTCCATGTCCCGTCGTCTACGTTACCAAGGTAGTGAAAGGTAGGAAAAAAGAAGTAAATATCACCTACAGTATCATAGAGTACTTTTCAGCAGTGTCTTCCGATAGTACATTCTCCTCTCCCTAGCCCGGGAGCAGTTAGCGTTGACTACTGAGAAGGAGCCGGTTTAACCGCAAAAGAATCCATTCCCGCCGATATCCCGCCGTACCATGTTCGAGTAATCCGTATCGGGACCAAATTCTGGTACATGCTCATGGCGGATATGTGCTTATTCGGTTTGTACAAGCGGCCATCCGCCACTTTAGTCATTGTAGGGTCGTCTGTATCGGGATTCGGAGTGAGTGCAGGTCTGGGACATGGGCATGGGAGCATGTACAATACAACACCTACCATCAGAAGGAGAAAAAAACGGAATACTGATCTCCTCATTCTTAATCTTTTCTTGCAAAGCCAAAAATTCCCTCCTCAAAGTTGTCGTGTTCCTAAGCCTCCCTCAAAAGTGCATCCTTCGCCAAGACCTCCGGAGCCTGTAGTGGCACAAGTTTTTTGTCCTTTCACTCTACTATGATAATAACAGTGGGTATGGTTCCCGACGGTTAGGATATGCAAAGCTTCTAATGGTGGATTTGGGCCAAAAAAACGGAGCTTAAGAGTATCAGCTAACTATTCTTGATCACTGACTATGCTCTGACTTTTACAATAGTTTGAAGTTTGACGTTTTGAATGGCCTGTGGGAGGTGGTACTGCACTTTACTCCAAAGTTGACCTACCGCAATAGCAGTTAACTTATTATATACGAGTAATTTCAGTAATTCGCTCAGAATGTGTTGTCTTTTCTGTATGGGGTGCAATCGTTCTTGTATTTTTAATGTTAATGATAATGGGGCAATATTTACTGTGCACCTTTGCCATAGGTAACGGATGGCTCCTCGCCAAGAGTGAGCCGACCCCAGCAGCCAGCAATATAGGCCAGGCCTGCCTATCAACCCAAACGAGTGATATCGAAAAGCCGAAAAAGGCCAGAATCTGCAACAAGAAAATAAAAACCAATCTAAATCAGAATTCATGGTTGCTATATAGTAGCGATGTCATAAATATAGCTAAAAACAAACCCCAAAGTTCAGATAACAAACTACAAGAATTGTATATCCCCACACCACCACCAACATATGGCGCCAGAAGCCGTGGAGGGGAAGTGTGTAACCTCCCATTCCGGCAACTTAAAAAAAAAGACAGCTAGTACTCGTAATGTCCTGACGTTTGTGAACAGGACCACTATTGCATGATGCCAAGATCCGGGCAAAAAAGCTGAATTTTGGATGTATGCAATAGCAGTTGTGTTCACAAACGTCAGGACATTACGAGTATTGTGGTATTCACCGCAAGTTTTTTTTTTCCTTTTCCGACCTTCATCGCGCAGTGGCACCCAGTAGGGGCGATACTAAGAATTTCGGTGTGAAGAATTACGGAGGTACAGGGCATCCCTTTACCTGTACTCTTCGTTCACGCACTTTTAGCGTCACGCTAAAGTAGAGATCATCGATCGCATGGACAAAAGAAGTAGCAGCTAGAGTTAAGATTCAACACAAAAAGAGTAACGATCGATGGTGTCCCATCACGACCAATTTGGTTTATCTCCTAGCCAACCCCGTTTAGAATGCTGAACATTAGCCTATTTTAGTACCTGGGAGCAAATCTACGCAGCAAATCTGGCTTCCATCATGGCAATGCTGAACATTACTGACTCTGCGGTATTCTGAGCACTACACCACTTCTGAAGCACAACGTTTTTCCTGTCACGATTACTCAAACTGTTAGTATCTAGCGCTAGCCATGATTACAAGGTAAGGGATTCTGATCGCTTACTACTTTGCCTAGTCTAGTTACGCTCATGACCCACCCTACCAACTTAGCCTTTAGCCACAGTGTTTGAATACAGGGAAAGGGATAAGTTTTGTTGGTTCCCCAAGCGAGGTTTGTTGCCCTCACCCTTTGTGTAACCTAAAAAACTTATTCCCTGTACCTCCGTAGATAGAGTTGCCATGGGTGGTATGGGATAGTAGACTACAGGTAGTATCGCGGCACCCTCAAATTCGCTTCCTCCTCAAATTCGGTTTCTGGGCTACGTAGGTTTGTAGTAGCTGTACCAGTAAGAATTTGACTAAAAACGCGACATATTCACGGTAGATAATCACATGTTGCGTACTGTGTAATGGTTGATACCTGCCCTGCGTAGGCCAGAAACCGAATTTGAGCAGGAAACGAATCTGAGGGTGCCGCGATACTAATTCTTAGATCACACCTGGTGGCACTTGATATGGATAGTCCGCGGTAGCCTACCGAACAGTGTCCAATTTGAATATATTTAAATCCTGAAACAAATCCCGGAAAAAGGAAAAAAACCAATTACTTTTCTGACCTACCGGACAACGCCTTAATTTCATAAATTTTCTACATGGTTTGTAAACGTGACTGTTCTTCAAAGTCGTTGGTAGGGACAGCTGCCCTAGAAAGTTATAGGAGACCTTTCTTTCCCTCCTCTGCAGCGCTGACCCCACTTCTTTTCCCATCAAAACCACGGCGCAGACGTACACCTGTGAGAAAACGACAGCCACATTTATAGACTGCTTTCTCGCATCCCTCTTTTCCACATCGGCCACAATCACGCTCGTTGTTTTCAGTTTCCCCGAAGACCTCAATTAACTACTTCTCGTTTTCCGACCCGTTTTGCCCTTCAACTACGGCCACTGCTATCGGAAGAGGAGGAATACTCGAATACCACTATGGCTGGCAAATGTAAACGGACCCCCCTCTCGTGGGCTGCCGGCGAAGGGCGCGAGGCTGTTGTGAAACTTCTGCTAGAACAGAAAGATGTCGACCCCAATATGGCAGACATTGAAGGTCGAACTCCACTCTCACGGGCTGCCTCTTCCGGGCATGATGGAGTGGTTAAGCAACTCTTGGGACGGAAGGACGTCAATCCGAATCTCGCCGACAACTCCGGCAAAACACCGGCCTTCTGGGCTACCATGCCGCTTCAATCTAGGGTACTGCAGCTACTGCTAGAATGTGATGAGGTTAACCCCAATATTGCCGATAATTGTGGCCAAACACCCCTCTTCTTGGCTGCCGCTTGCGGCTATTATCAAGCAGCAGAGCTACTGTTGGAACGCGAAGACATTGCCCCTAATCCAAGAGTTTATTTTTTTGGCGAAACACCACTCTTGATCGCTGTCAAGTATAGGTTTCATCGACTAGTGCAGCTAATATTGACAAGGGAAGCTGTCAACCCCAATATTACTGATAGATTTGGCTATTCAGCTCTCCACTGGGCTGCCCAGCATGGGGATGATCAAGTAGTAGAGCTACTGTTGGAACGGGCAGATATCACACCGGGTATCCCGAGCCATTGTGGCCAAACGCCTCTCACGAGTGCTGCCAGGTATGGGCATGATGGAGTAGTCGAGCTACTGTTAGGATGGCAAAATTTCAACCCAAACACCACCGACAAAGGCGGCCGAACGCCCCTCTCATGGGCTGCCGCGAGTGGCCATGATGGGGTAGTACAACTGCTGCTTGCGCGGCAAGATGTCAACCCCAGTATCCCCGACAATGATGGACGGACACCACTTTGGTGGGCTACTTTCTCCGGCTGTGCGGGAACAATGAATCTACTGCAAGCCGCCATATCTGGGAACCCTATCGAGGTTTGACTCCCACACAACAAAATCTCTACCACTGATTTTAAAAACCAAATATAGGGTACTCTTTAAGCCTATATACTCGGCCAGCCTCTTCCATCTCCTCTAAACCGCCATTAAGTCCCTCCCGAGGCCTTCAACCAGTCATAGAGAACCCTGTTTTTTGTTTGTCTTCCTTCTCTTCCCTTTGCGGGTTTCACTTTAAATACTTTCTTCCAAATCATCATCGCTTACGATCAAAGCTGGGAGTCTAGCATGCGTGTCATAGTATAAACCTTCATAGGTATTAACGGTTGTTTGCGTTGGGATTGCTAACTTGATCCGAGAGGGTCCTGGTCGTGTGATGGGGGGGGGTATACAATTCTTGTAGTTTGCTATCGGAACTTTGGCGCTTTGTTTTTAACCACATTTATAACATCGCTACTGTATAGCAACCACGAATTCTGATTCACATTGGTCCTTGTTTCCTAGTTACAGATTTTGGCTTTTTTTTTTTTTTTTTTTTAATACCTTCGTTCGTTTTCAGACCCTCGCGCTAAATACGGGCACAGCTGGTAGTGGAAGCGATTGGTGGTTAAGTAACTAAAGGGGGCAAAGTTAAGGATAATTGTGACAACTCTGATGTAAGAAGCAATGATGAACATGAAGGGTGGTGCTGGTATCCCTTTCACTGCTACAGCGGAGGACAAAAGTGCATGAGTTTTCGTACAACGCAATCATCGCTATAAAAAAACACGATTACCCTAATACCAGGAAGCCAAAATCTAACTAATGCTAACAACACCACATACCGGCACATACTAAAGAAAGAATATTGATAAGGTTGCAGAGGCCTTGAATTACCTTGTAGAGACGTACTCTTTTAGGTTGATAAATGGTGGAAATAGGTGCGAGTCTACCACCGCAAGGCAAGGGTGCTCCAGAGAACAAGTTAAGTTACCCGGCAGACCCATCATCAGATATGTATGTGGTGGACCTTGGACCTCACATCGCTAGCCCGACTCACATTTTTACTAGAGGAAATTGTTAGTTCTGAGAGGGACTTAACTTAAGCATGGAGGGACACAATGTAAGGGGTTCATAGAGGCATGGTGGTGGTGATCGGTGCTTTGTGTGCTTTATGTCAGATGCGAAGATCTTTTTTCTTCGATGGTTGCACTGCGGAAAAACTCATGCACTTTTGTCCTTCGCTGTAAGATAACTTGTTTGGGTAAGCGTGATACGAAAGACTTGGTGCTCCGGAGGTGGTGTAGTGCTCAGAATAGTGCTAAGTGAGTACTACTTTACTCAGTATTGTCGTGATGGAAACCAGGTTTTCTGCGTAGATTTTCTCCTGACTATGGTACGAGTAGGTACGAGCACTTGATTTTGATTTATCCCTTGGTTCGTTCCCGTTTTTCAAGCCCAGGCACATCAATTTTAGTTCGCGTTTAGGGCGAAGATAAAGTATGGTTGTGTGCGCGAAAGGTAACGATAGACAACACACTGAGATAAATCAAAATCAAGGCGAAGTACTCGTACTCATCCCTTCGTTTGATTTCGCTACTGGCGTTCGTTGTCCCCCCTCGTTCGTTGACCCCTCATCTTGTCTACTCACATAGCACTATTCTGAGCACTACACCACCTCTGAAGCACCACGTTTTTCATATCACGATTACCCAAATAAGCTATCTCAGCAGTCAAGGGGTTACCGGTACCACCCTTCGTGTTCATCATATGCTCCTTACATCATGGTTGTCACAATCATCCCTAACTTTGCTCTCTTTAGTTACTTGACCACCAATCTCTTCCACTACCAGCTGTGCCCGTATTTAGCGCGAGAGCCTGAAAACGAAAGAAGGGGGATCTCAGTGTGTTGTTTATCATTACCTTTCGAGCATTATATTACCATACTTTAGCTTCGCCCTAAACGCCAACTAAAATTGATGTGCCTGGGCTTGAAAAACGGGAACGAACGAAGGGATGCGCGTTTGCCCAATTGGTTAATGGGTTGTCCAAAAGCTGGCATAGAAAAACAGCGAAAAAAAAACCAGGTTTTTCTTTTCTTTCTTTCTTTTTTGGAATGAAATTCGAGACCTCTCATAATTCTTCCCCAAGTGAGTAAAGTGTAGTACCGGTAGACCAACCCAACAATCTCAAACTTTTGATAACTTAAATTTATAATCTCTCCATCAACATCTTCGGAATTCTGCAGTTTCACGGTCTTCCTATTCATTGATCTCATGGCCCGAATTTAGTCCTTGTTGACAGGCTTCTCATGCTATCATAGTGGCTTAAAGAAATCTGAATGAATTTAAACAGCGAAACATGGAAGTCCTATACCGGTCAATCGACTAGTATGTGATTTTTGTTATTCAAGCAATTAGTTAAATACCCCGCCTGTCTCGGGCCAATTGCATACTTCTCCCTTCTATTGTTCAGACTATAGTATTAGCTCAAAAGTACATAGTTATCCAAGTAATAATAGCTTGATAGATAATCGGTTATCGGAAATATTCTGCTTGTTTTCTAGTCTAAGGCAGTAGTATCATAGGTGAACTACGAGTACTCGAGCGTTGCACCTTAGCATAAATAACCGAACATCTAGCCTCGCCACGATCTGAAACGCCACATCGCCACATCGCCACATCGCCACCCCTGCCTCCCACTCCCCAACCTAGCCCTACCCTTGCCACGATAAAAGACCATTATCTAGGAAGATGGATGGTAGGTGTTTTTTAATCCAGTATTTCCTAATGATTTTGTTGCTCAGAGCTAAAGGAGAAAAGTGAATACTGCTTAGATTTAGTAAGGGAAATTCTACTTCTTGTCGGGAGTTCTTTGGGAAATTAGATTATAGTTTGGGATCTTATTGGATTGCTTTGGAAACAAGAAAACGGTGGACTGCGGAATGCATTTACTTTCAGAAACACCATCTATTTTTGTTTTAGCTTACAAACAATTTTTAAGAAATACCGCAGTATTTCTAAAATGGTACATACCGAACATAAATGTTTAACCCCTGTTGACAGTATTCCCCGACCCCCTGCAGAACAATTAGGCGCAAAATTCACAATACCCGGGAAAGAGTCCGCAAACCTCGGGTTAGCTTCCTTAAACTCGTCCCATTCCCTTGCTTTCATAGTTTCTTCGTCGGCCCTTTCGTGGTCATCTTCGTCGGGCTCTGGCTTGATTCCCGATTTCTCACTATATTCCCATTAGTTACAGGTATTCCATACAAAAATATGTGGCACCTGTTACCCTCCGCCCTCAATGATACCACCCCGCTTTCTCTCTTCCTCAAGGTATTCATCGATGGTCATAGTCGGAAGATTATGCCCTGATTTAAAGACCCCTTGTTTTAGTCGCTCTCGACTATCCAAGAGTGTGAAGGGGCGCAAAGGCTTTCCATCTTGAGACAAAAGTGGTCCGCCTTTGATGGTTGAGGGAATGTTATCCAACTTGTCGCTGTAGCCGTCCCCTGAGCCCCGACCTCTACTTCGTTCATCTTGGGTAAGGTGCACGACGGGGTCCTCATCGGGCTTAGGAGCTTTGCTAAGGATATCAAGCTCAAGCTCTATCATCTCAAGTTGTTGAATGCTCTTCATTACCGCTAACGATAACGACGCAGCCTGAAGCTTCCGTAATTCAACTTCGTCCAATACGTGAGGATTCTGTGCAAGCGCCTATGAACATGTCAACATCTCAAACAGTTTATGCGGCGGAAAAAGGTACCAACATCTATCTTAGCTTTCAATTCTTTTTCTAGCTTAAATTTAGCAATCTTTTGATTCCTCCTTGCAGCTGCGTCAATCGGGGCCGAAGAGGCTTTAAATTCTCCGGGATCAGACGGTTGTAGTATGTTTCTATCATAATTTGACAGCAGGTCATAAACGTCGCACAGGTTTAAAAATTTTATGTAAAGGGACTTCGACTGTTTCAATATTGAAGCGCGATCCGACGACGGTTGTTTGGAAGTGAGATCGGCTAGGTGATATCCTACGAGCATATACCTTCACACCGTTAGCCTTTATTCACAATATCTCGCAACTCTTACCTCATCTCCGATGACACGACATCTTCCAGTGACTCATTTGTGCTGAACAGCGATATTTGATCAACAAGGTTTTCGCATTCCCGGAATGTTCGAATAGCGGTCTGCAATTTGTGTTGGTAAGCGGGACTATCGTAATCGTACGAATCCTCAATCTCTTTCCGAAGGCGCTCCCCAGAATCGTAGAGCGACCGAAGAGATTCCTGGTTCCCGCTCATGATGAATCTGATGTTCGGAGGTGTGAATGGTTGGTGAAACTTAGATGTGGGGGAGAGGCAACACCCAAGCGCAGCAGTTCGTTTTTGGCTTTGGCTGAGATGAAGCGCCACCGCAGCTGATTATCTACCAAACGATCTAATCTGCGGATCTTGGCAATCACGCTTATCAGCAGGTGACCAGGTGAGCTGTCGCGTTGAAACGCGTCCTCCCAGGTGGTTCACAACCCCTGAGAAAAACAAAGGCTCCTAAACAGTGAGAAATTAAACGCTACTCGATATGCGCCTCGGTGATAAATCTAGCACTGCAGTGCAGAAAGCAAAAATCGTGACTTTGAGTTCGTGAGCCCCTTGGTCCGTGACATCTTTGAACAGCCAATGGGGGTTATAAGGGTAGGGGCAGAAAACGGGGGTTTCTCTTGCTGTTTCTGTTGTTTTCTCACGCCTCCCCTTCCAGGCTGCGGCCTTCTTTCTCTCAACGTCGGCTTCCTTCACTCCCCGTTCTCTTTCCATAAGCGCCAAACACCTCATTTCCACACTCGCACGCTATCTGTTTCCTGCTTTCTACTATTACTTCTTAGCACTACTAATTGATTGAAAATCACCCGACGCTTGAAATCGCCTTCTCCGAACTCATCGGCCTTTCCCATCCAAACACCAAGCTGTCATGAATATCACCCTCCGAGGTACATCGGATGCAGATGATTGGCCTCCGCTTACTTTAGAGTTTCCACCGAATATGCCATTGACAACTTCCCAAAAAGGGAAAGTAATCAGAGAGCAAGCCTCCAAAGCCGCCATGTCTCTAATTCCCCATCAGCCACCACCAGAAAAACCCGACATCTCTTGGAAAGAGACAGCTTTTTCAGAAGAATCAGTGGACCTACTTCTTGATTTAGGTCCTTCCACTACTCAAGAGCAGTCTCGGGAAAATGGTAACCGATATATGAAGGACCTCGAATTACTTATTCCAATGGACGACACATTTCTTCGTGGGGGTACCCCTAACGCCATGGATCACCCGGCCTCACTCTATTCCGGAACAAACCAGACTTTGCTAAAGCCTCCCGCGAACATAGACTCTAGAGGAGGGGAGTTCAACCGCGAAAGCGACCTTATAGATATTACCCCCGAAAGCGCTGCTTTAAGCTCCTCAACCCCGATCAATTCTCCAGGCTTTATTGAAAAGACAATTCAAAGAGACTCTAACAATTCTAGAAAAATCGAACGGGAACCTGGAGGCGTTTACAGCAGTAACATTAGTGTGGTAGAATCCACGCTTGAGCCGAACCCAGAGCCTAAAAAATGGAATAACCGTATGTCTAAACGCCGTCTCCAACGCCGAGGGGATTTTTCGAAGTGGTAGAGCTTCCCTCTAGAAAGCTTTTAGGACTCAAGTCTAATTATATTAATAGGGCGGATGAGAAGTCCAAAGAAATAAATCTTCAACACACCCAAGAACAAGAGGTCAGAGAGGAGCGAATGAGCACAAAATCTCTACTGTCGAGGGGCGAGAAAATCATTAGCGACCCACGAGAGTACCAACTAGAGCTTTTCGAGATTGCAAAGACCAAGAACACGATCGCCGTTCTCGATACTGGTGGGTTTCTAAAAACCTAGTCTACAATACCTCAACGGTCATTAACACCCCTAATCGATAACAGGATCTGGAAAAACACTTATTGCTTGCCTACTTATTCGTCACGTCATCGAGAAAGAATTGGAATCACGGGCGGCTGGCAATCACCCTCGAGTCAGCTTTTTCTTGGTTCATAGTGTCACATTAGTCTTCCAACAAGCAGCCGTACTGCGCTGTAATCTTGATGCCAGAATAGGTGAATACTGCGGTAATATGGGAGCAGGCGATTGGAAGAAAGAAACATGGGATGATGTTCTTGGGAAGCAACAGGTATCACTTCTATACATTTTATAGAGGTAGATAGCTTGCTGACACGCTCGCTCACTCGTTTTTATTAGGTGATCGTAATGACGGCTGATATCCTCTACGCCTGTCTCGTTCACGCTTTCATTAAAATGCAAGACATCAATCTTTTATGCTTTGATGAAGCTCACCATGCGAAAAAAAAGCATTCCTATGCCCGAATTATCAAGGATTTCTACCTCGCCGAGCCAGAAAACACACGACCTAAAATCTTTGGAATGACAGCCTCTCCTGTTGGCTCCCGCGCAGACGCAGCACTTGCAGCAGCGTACGTACCCCAACCCCAGGTAACATGATATAATTGTGTCGGCTAAATCAGCGATCTGACAGGGACCTGGAGAAACTTTTGGACAGCCAGATTGCTACTACCAGTGATTTAGCACTGCTTCAAGGCACCATTAGTCGCCCAGAGGAAGTAGTTGCAGCCTACCCAAAGATAAAGCCCAAGTTTAAAACAGACCTCTGTCAAAAACTTCATAAAGCTTATGGCGAATTAGATTGCTTCTCCAAGCTCTTTTCATTCGCCGAACTAGCGGCCTCGGAACTCGGACCATGGTGTGCAGACATTGTATGGAAATTTGCACTTAGTGAGACACAAACACGGAAGCTCCAACGTAGAACAGAGAGGAAGTTGGAGGCACAGCCTGATATTGAGAGCATTGAGAGGATTGAAAAGGAGATTTTATATCTGCAAGAAGCGGCAGATATTGTACTCATGTACAAAATTCCGCCACCCTCCGCCGATGCGAACCACTTAAGTACGAAGACCTTGCTCCTTCACGCTTATTTGAAAGAAATCTATAGTGTGAAGACTAAAGATAAGTGCATTGTCTTTGTTTCCCGCAGATACACTGCTACTGTATTGGTTGAATTGTTCAATAGGCTTAAAATCGAGCACATGCAAATTGGGATACTTATCGGCTCTTTTACTGGCGCTGGAGTCACGGATACGAATTTTAGCTTTCGAGATCAGATGGTCACTCTAAGTAAATTTCGGCAAGGCAAATTGAACTGCTTAATAGCTACCTCAGTTGCTGAAGAAGGTCTAGACATTCCCGATTGCAGTTTAGTCATTAGGTTTGCTATTCGCATATTCCCCATACCATTTGGGATTCGAGTGCTTATTGAAATAGATTCGACTTATACCACACCATGATTCAATATGTCCAATCTAGAGGACGAGCCCGAAGTTCTGTTTCCAAGGTACTATATATCTGTCTCCTGATTTCTTATGACACAGCTAAATGGGTACAGTACATTCATATGCTCGAGAAAGGAAACCGCAGCCATGTAAAAATGCTGGACGAAGTCCGCAACTCAGAGGTAGACACCCCCGGCTAACCCCGAAACTACCGACAATCCTAATGGGTATTTTTAGAAAATCATGCGAGACTTTTGTGGCAGTCTTCCCGCGGACCGGATTTTGGATCCTACTGGCCCAGAAGAGTCATCTGTGTTGGGAAACCCTGAGGAATTGTACCATATCGAGCCAGGCACGGGCGCAAAATTGACGACGACTTCTTCCATGACAATCCTATCTCGTTATGCTCAACAATTGGTTTGTGGCCTTTACCAACAGATCCGTTCTCATCTACCCTTACTAACAGTTTATCAGCTACCAGAGGACAATGAGCTCCTACGACCGCTATACACAATTAGATATGTTCCTGAGGGCTTCGTTAGCGAGGTTACACTCCCAACCTTGTCCGCAATACAGCACATCGAGGGTGCTCCAATGCCCACCAAAATAGCTGCAAAGCGGTCAGCGTCCTTCGCGGCCTGCCTAGAACTGAGAAGGAAAGGCGGATTAGATGAAAACCTCATGCCTAAAACCCGATCCAAAACGCACCCCAAGATGGCGAATGCCCATCTAGCGTTGGATATTTATAACTCCAACGTTTATCCCAGAAGGATTAAGCCGGATTTTTGGAAAATCGACGCACCACTCCTTGAACTCCGGGTCAATATACTTTTGCTATCTAACCCTGCTAGTGTGGCCTCCGAAATCCAGTCGATCTGCTTGATCACTAGGAATAAGCTGCCTCCGATTCCTGCTTTTACCGTTTACTCAGACAAGGGAGCAGAGTCGGAGCTTATTGTATTGCAACTTCTGAAGACCTTACCGGCGTCCCCTGACACATTAAAGAAGCTTTGCCAATTTACCCATCACCTATTCTTTGATCTCTTCAATAAAACCTTCGAGCTTACTCTTGACACAGTGCCTTACTGGATCGCCCCCATTAAGGGTTCAAACTTGGCGGAAGGCAGTCTTCCTGAGAATGCTCTTGATTGGAAGCTCCTTGAAGAGGTATCCTCAGGGGCTGAAAACTTTTGGGACGATAATTATCCCGTTGAGAACTTAATTGGCCGCTTTCTTATTGACCGGAGGCAGAGGTCCCGGAGGTTTATAATACTTGACCTCCACCCAACCCTTAAGTCAACTGACCCTTATCCTCCCAGTTACGAGTGTCCTCCTGGTATAATAGACATACAGGACTACAGTTATAACGCTGAGTGTAAACGGAAGTGGTCAGGGGTGAAGTGGGAGATTCCAGAATCCGAGCCTGTTTTAATCGCAGAACATCTCTTTCATCGTCTCAACTATTTGAGTGCCCCTGACAGCAAATGGGTGACTTTGGACAGCCGAGCAGTAATATCTCCCTCGGCATTTTCGATATCTGCTGTATATTTCCATCCCCCGTTAATTGGCATGATTATGCATAACTGCTAATAACTAAACAGATCCCGAGCAAGGTCATTCACATGGCTATGATATTCCCCTCTTTTATCACCAGAATCGATAGTTACCTCCATGCATGGGAAGTCTGTGGCCGTTTAGGGATGGAGATGGACGTAGGCGTAGCTCTAGAAGCCATCACAAAAGATTCCGACAACACGCACGAACACGGTTCAGTCCAGGTGTCATTTCAAAAAGGGATGGGAAACAATTACGAACGATTAGAATTTCTAGGAGACTGCGTTCTGAAACTGGTAAGAGTTTTGCCGTTCCAAAGCCGAGAATTTTGTTAAATTTCTTAAAACCAGACAACTTCGTTGGGTCTTTATATAAGCCACCATGAAGATGACGAATTCGAGCTTCACGTGAAGAGAATGCTCCTCGTCTGCAACAAATATCTCTTCTCTAGAGCCATAGCGATGAATATCCCGGAATATATTCAAACCGCCGGATTTTCACGCCGCACTTGGTATCCCGAAATGAAGCTGCTCATAGGAAAGGGTGTCGCCCAGCATAACGCCTCTAAACAGGATGTTTCCCATCGCTTGGCCGATAAGTCGATCTGTATTCTCTTCCCTCTAACTCACCTCCGAGCACGAGCTAATGAACTTATTAATAGCGGATGTGTGCGAGGCATTGATTGGGGCTGCTCTGATTGATAAAGGGCTTGATGGGGCTACCCAGATGGTAACCGCAATTCTAGGAACTCCAGAGCACACCCAGAAAGTGTGGGCCGACTACTCTGATAGTTACATAAGACCTACATACCAGCTTCTCGAGTCATCTCCAGCCCAGATAAGGCTCTCTGAAGATATCGAGAAGTTGGTCAAGTACAAATTCAAGCATCCACGTCTTCTAGTATCTGCTTTCACACATCCTTCTCTCCCACTCAGTTGGGACAGGATTCCGAGTTATCAGAGGCTAGAATTTCTAGGTAAGTTTGATACCAAAAGAACAAACGAGGTTGTTCTAATAGGCCATAGGAGACGCAATACTAGATCTCGTCTGTGTGCGTTACATATTTCAAAAATACCCTCATGCAGATCCCCAATGGTTGACAGAGCATAAGGTCCGTATCACGGCAGAGACCTATACATGGGATCTATGGTATTAACAAAAAATATAGATGGCGATGGTGTCAAATAAATTTCTCGGAATGGTTTCGGTGGAGATGGGATTTCACCGGAAATTGAGAAGAATGGGAGCTAACTTGGACCACGCTATTCGAGATTACGAAGTTGACATTCAAGAGTCAAAGGCCAATTCTAATGGAGCTGTGGACTTTTGGACCTCTCTGAAACCCCCTCCAAGTAAGTTCGGCATGTCCCAACAAATACTGTGGGAGGGTACTGACCGATCCTATAGAAGCCTTATCAGATGTTCTGGAGGCATTTATAGGTGCTGTGTTTGTGGATTCCGGGTTCGAATATGGCATTGTTGAAGGCTTGATCAATACCTTCATCCTTCCGTACTTTGTCGATATGACAGTGTTTGACAGTAAGCCAGATACTCTTCGTCCTCAATACTTAGAGAGAGCTAACATAAACCAGACTTTGCCGGTCAGCACCCAACCTCTTACATATCCAGATGCATAGCAGATCTCCAATGCGAATCCTGGGGGTTTGAGAGTCAGCAATGCACGACTGGAAATATGACCTATATCCTCACCGCTATCGTAGTGCACAGTGAAATTTTCTCCTATGGATCAGGAGCGAATGTTAAATCCGCTAGAATAGAAGCAAGTCTTGCAGCTATGAAGAAGCTCGAGGAACCTGAAGGATTGAAGCGGCTAAAGGATTTCTGTAACTGTGCGGAGGTCAGAGAAAAGCGAAGCATGGAGAAGGAGGATAACAGAAAAATCATATGAAGAAGCACCAGAAATGTTGAAGATCCTTTGTTTAGATATCTTTCCTCATCTCCCCATAGGTTTCAATAAAATCTTCCAAAAGTTGGAATAGCTTTCGTCCCTTGTTTGGCAAGCCGTGGCCCTATTTCTCAATTCTGGGATATGAAATACTAAGTGGGCATTGTGTTCGGGAAAGAAAGAAAATCCTCTTTATGATACAATAAACAGCATCAGGATAACAAACCCCCTAGTACAGTAAGCCACAAGTCTCCCCGAGTTTCCATAAACCCGCGCCTACCACCCATCCCTAATAGCCCCCCTTTCATGAACTTTCATTATACTATCCTCGAAAGCAGCAACTTCCTCTAGTGATCGTAGCTTATCTACACGGTCAACAAACGGAAGAAAATTGGGAGAGCGGATATTAAGAGAAGGATCAGTTGTGCATCGATAGTGGGACAAGCGGGCGGCAAGGTTGGACTTTCTTGCTACTTAGATTTTTTTCTCTTCTCTTTTCTCTGGGTTCGTCTTGGGTGAAGGCTTGCGAATTAGCTTAGGGAGTTGAATCAATTGAGAAATGGTGTGACTTCTTTTATCAAGCGAGTTTTCTTGTTGACTTGTAGCTTCCTCCACTTCTGAGAGTAAATAGGGGGTCTCACGTCCACAAACGTAGCTGGAAATGGGGAAGCATTTTAGAGGTTTACCGTGAGTTATAAGGAGTCCTCTTTCAACTTCCGAGGAATTTAGGATGTGGTGATTTAGGTGTAGTGGTGGTGGTGCTTTCCATATCGGTAGATATATTTTTAACTACTTTGATAATTCGCTTAATCCATTATTTTTTACTATCTTTTTGTCGTGAAGCTGTTGTGGTGTTGCTCACTAGACTTTTCGTTGTGCCGTATTTTTCAGTGTGCCATCAGGTATGATATGATGTGTGAATCTAGTGACACGATATGGAATCTGATTAAGACCGGGCCTCTGGGGGTTGGTAAGCTTCTTAAATTTCATTGACTCTTCGAAACCAGATACTGTCTCCCAAATCAGCCCTTCCCAGGGGAACATCGTTGCCTCAAAGAAGGTGTGCTCGAGGATGGTCTCAACAACACTCAATACCATGGTGGTGTTGAGATGCCCACAAAAATGGGTTCGATCTCTAAAGCGGTGTTCCCAACGGTCCAGGGGCCCGACAGGGCCCGGAGGACGGACTGCCAAGAGCCCGAGACCAGACGGGACGGCAGAAAATAAGCCGTCCACGTCCGCAAAATCTAAAGACGGCCGTCTTTAGCGAGGACGACGGCCCGGCAATCTGAGACACTAATATGCAGGGTGTGCATGAAGACTGCGGGTTTGTTGTGGGAATTGTAGTAAACGGTGGGGGACGACAGGGAACGACGGGGATTGTGGGGGACGGCGGGGGACGGCGGGGGACGGTCGGCAACCGCAGTCCCTATGAAGAAACACTAGGGATGGCAGATGACGGCAGGGGATAGTGGGTGACTGCAGGGAAAGGCGGGGGGGGGAATGGGGGATAGCGGAACACTGTTTGGTGGGTGGAATAAATGATGGGATGCAGTTGGTGTGGTGGATTCGCATGGAGGATAATCATACCAGGAGTCCAATCGGCAATACAGTCTTCATAGATCAAATGGAATTATGAAGTGGGGAAATATGTTATGGTAGTATCGAATACTGATAATAAAAAGGCTGTAAAGTGGCCAATTGTTTAAAATAGAAGATAGTATCTGATACAAATTGCAAGTTCGGCTTGACACAGGAATTCACCGCCAAGTTTGACTTTCAAATTAATTGGGCTATGATCAGTCGAGAGTACCTTAGGATTCTTATTCGTTCTGCTCCGCCAGCGGTGCCCTATATATACAGAAATCCTTACAGAAGAAAGCCATTCCCCATCTTCGACAAAGTCTTTTTCTTTCTTTTCCCTCGTCCTCCATTTCCTTCCACACCACACCCAAACTTCTTCCAAACCTTTCGTCCCTTAATTCCTTCCTTCTGTC
>Ga0307509_10001508_pt1 | contig 39240 bp, 39 predicted proteins | sample 10_EM_MG_FD_202245 | JGI IMG/M metagenome (GOLD analysis project Ga0307509, IMG submission 202245) | Populus trichocarpa ectomycorrhiza microbial communities from riparian zone in the Pacific Northwest, United States - 10_EM | ecosystem: Host-associated > Plants > Roots > Unclassified | place...
CTTCAGTACTCGGTACAAACCCAAATATCCAGAGTGATGTCAAATGTTAATTCTTGTTCCTACACCCACTGTGTATGTCTCTTCCCGACATTACACCCCAACCGACATAGCCCCCGCCGCGCGTTTAGTGCCAGTGCTTGAATACAGTTAAAGGGATGGATGAGAGCGGGTGTGTGATGGATGTTGTAGACTAATCAAATATTCATCTGGAAGAGCGCCCCACCCAATGTCTTGGCACAGCTCCCATCACATGACACTTGTGATTGACTTCATGGAACAGCACCAACCGACCTTCGCCATAGAATTAATTCGCCCTCGCTTCCGCCCCTCCGTCCACCCACTTCCATCCCATCTCCCTCTAATCCTTGAGAAAAGAAACAAACAATAATGACACAAAAGCCAGGTGCAGATCTCGACAAGCTATTCGAAGGCATTGAAGACGCCTCAACATCACGACCCCCCCCATCCGCTCAGGATGAACAGGATCTCCTTGCTGGCCTTGAATCGCTTGCCGCCGGACACAAAACCTCTTCCCGTCCGCACACGCCCCGGGTTTCCACGCCCGGTGTGAGGTCCCGTACGCCCATGGGCCGCAATAGCGGGGAGGGGTACAGCGGGTATGGGATTCCTCCGGTTAGAAGGGATAGTGGGGATGTTAGGCGGGGAGGGGGGGATAATACTCCTACCCTTAGAGAGAAGGGATCGGCGGCCACTTTGGTGAATACTGTTGAGCCACCGACTAGTACTTCTTCTACCGCAGGCACGAGCAGAGCTTCTGGTGGAGGAGGCGGGGGATGGGGGTGGGGCAGCATTTGGGAGACGGCGGCGAGTACTGCTACCGCTGCGGTCAAGACCGCAGAAGGCGTCGTTAAGGAACTGCAGCAGAGCGAGGAGGGGAAGAAGTGGGCACAACAAGTCAAGGAGAATGCTGGTGCGCTACGTGGCCTTGGTTTGTTTTACTCTCTATCCCTCATACTCCATTGTTTCGCGTTTTGTAGTTAACAGTGGAGGTTTCAGCTGGAGACGTGAGATCTAGGGCCCTCCCAACATTTACTACTTTGCTACACACACTTGCCCCACCAATCTCTTCCCACGAACAACTACGTATCCACATTACGCACGATCTTGAGAACTACCCATTTATCGACACGGTTGTTTACGGAGTTTTCGACCGGGTGATGCAGCAGGTGGAAGGCGGCGACCTCCTTGTTGTGCAACGGGGTGGGGGATCGAAGCCACGTTCGTCGCTAGATAGTGCTTTTGGTGGACCCTGGTATAAAGGGATGGAAAGGCGAGACCTGCACGCCACAGCCGGCTTACAGGAGGGGATTAAACTTGCGAGCGCCGCGGCGGAATCATATGCACAAGAGTTCCTACAAACATCAGACGCATCATCAGATCCCACGAGCAAGGACAATCCCACTAGAAAATCGAATATATTTCTCTCCATCCAACCGACAATCTACTCCCAGCAGCCCTCCACATTAGTACCCAGGGAGAAGGAACCAGCAGAGGAAAACCCAGAAGAACAAGAAGATCAAGTCGTCGTCTTCGCGATCCACCTCTTCGACCCTGTTCACGGCATCTCATACTCAACCGTATCCCAAGCCCTCCCCGCCCAATGGCTAGAATGGCTCGACGCTCCACCCCCGGCGGATGCCGCGCCGGGTGAGTGGGCCGTGCCGGACGTTATCAGGAACATAATGGACATTGGCGGCATTGATCCGCGAGAGTGGATTGTCGAGTGGGTTGAAGAGGCAGTGGGGCTCGCGGTTGGCGTTATGGCTCAGAGGTACGTTGCTAAGCGAATGCGGATCGGAGATTCGGGGAGCCATGAGGGGATGAAGGGGAAGGAGGTTAGTAGTGGAGGGGAGGAGGCGAGGGCGGCGGTATTGTAGTTCTTAGTCTACCAGTATTAGGCGCGTGTTAAATCTCTTTATGGGGAGTTGTTGTCTTCTCTGCTTTTCTCCTTAATTAAGTAGTTCGTTATATGAGTTATGTCTTTCAGTGTGCAATCGTGACCTTGGCGCCAAGATGGCATTCTACACGTAATCGTACCTCCAAACCCATCCACCCGAGCACAATATCGAGGTTTTGCACTGGCTGCACGCACTCCGCTGGAGAGAATTGTAAACCAAGTGCAAGATGGAAAAAGAGAGAGGTTTTACAGATGTTGCCAAACGCACTTCAATTTCTTGGCACACATGATTACTCTCCATCATTGTGACCAACAAAAATCTGCAGAGACTGTGGCAATCGCGCCTCAGAAACTCTCGCCCAAAATGGCCTCCGACAATCCTTGCCCTGCCCTGTTCCTCCCAAGTCTGCAACGACAGATCATGGTCTCAGTCTTTGGTAATAAATTTCTATCGCTACTGTGTTTGTAATGCGAGTAGAAGAAGAGACTATTGTCAGACTGACCCAGAGTGAGAGATTGTTCAGTGTTTTTGAGTAGAGTTTCGGTTACGACATTTCAATCCTCCAATCATATCATTTGTTTACCCTCCAAATTCAAGATGAAGTGCGTGCGAGCCTCCACACTTCCTGGCTGCACTCCAGTAACCCTTACCCACGCTGTTACTGTGGCAACTGGAGTGCGATCGACCGTGCAAAATCTCGATAATAGAGGGATCCAGCACTCCAACCCAATACCCATGGGAAACATCATAACCACAGCAACACCGATAAATCAGGAAGGCGAAATACCAAGCCCTCATACTTGGAATTTTCTCTGAGGATCGTGAACACCCCTATCACCGAATGTGAGTGGTAGGGGCAGTTGTTATCCCTGCATAAAATATAGTATCATATAATACCAAGATGTAAACGATAGCTAAAAAAAAAAATTAAAAAAAGTTAAACAGTATGGCAGCTAATATTTCTGCCCATAACCCCATTAATACTGGGACAATTTAGGCTAGGCTAGATCTTAGGGCTGTCGGCCCGCTTGTCTCCAGGTCATCTTGGCATCCTGTCTTAGTGCTGGAACTCCAATATTTCCTAAGAGCCCCCTGTCGTGTTTAGAATATTTAGTAGGGATTATGTTTCCGGCTGGATCCCTCTAATAATTATATCCAAATTCGCTCACCGCAATGGCGCAGCGCGGTAGCCTATTGTGCGAGTGCACGGGTCTACCTGTTCGCTCTATACCTCGATTGCTACAGTACTGTACGAGTATACCGAAAATTAGATGAGCTCCAAGTTACGAAACCCCCATACTCGAGTACCCAACCGGTGTATAGATATGGTGCTTGGAGAAAATTAACCGCGCACTGACGGTTGATAGCAACGCGACACTCCTCATTACTCTGAAATTTTTCTCCTACGGTGCTATGAATTTACATCATTGATTCGTTTCTTTGGTTTTCATGATATTGGGGTTGGTGGGGGAGCGCTGTTGTCATGGCAGGAGTTTTTCCAGGTTGGTTGACGCGCGGTTAATTTTGTCCCAGGGACAATTCCAACCCCCGTCTCGACCATCACACTAACGGTAGGCCATTAGACTCAACACCCTAACCATAGCCACGCTATTCTCGCAGATATCACACCCACCACAAGCCCACCTACAATGCTGGACCAACAAAGATACCTTCCAACACCATCACCATGAAAATTACTACATCCAGAGTGGGCCGGGCACTCACAAACAAGACAACTACTAATAGCGTGTCGCTGCGAAGGGGTTTTTTAATACTTTCGCTTGGCTTCGGGAGTCGTGCCTGTTGTTCGGTTACGGCTGTTTCTATGGATGCCATTATGCTATGAAGGCGGCGGCTAAGTGCTGATTGATACTCTATTATGTAACGTATAATACCCGCATCACTGGAACCCTAGCAAACTGCGGTGCGCAATACAGCTAGCGTTGTTAGCACCTGGGGTGCCTTGTGCTGTGCTAAGGTTCCGGGCATGATATAATAGGATGCTATAAGGTATATAAATTTAGTAAAGATGGGAAGAGGCGGGATTTGGCACAATCCCATTGTCGAGGCAGGGCAAACTGCGGTTTCTACTGTACAGTACCGGTAGTTGATACTGGAGTACTGGTATGTCCTCGCTTTTTTTTTTTTTGCCTAAAGTCCATCGTATTCACCTGCGTTCTGCCTGGGCGCTGCGTACTGTACTCGAGTAGCGTACAGTACCGGTAGTGCTATGCCGGGCACATTGATATGGAGGTTTGTGCAATGCAATAACTTTTGCCTAATAAGGGCCAACAATTCTACTGTAGTACTAGTCCTAATGCCGTATCTATACTCCTATTGGTATCCTGCGCACCCCCCCCTCAGCTGGGTGAAGTGCTGTTGGAATTCGACTTGCCGGGTTGTTCGACACTTTTTTCACCTTTCAGCGCACGGTACTGCACCGTAGAGGTGTGGGCAAGTCACTATGTTCTCTTCGTCGTCACCTTCCGCCTTCTCAAGAAGTGGAGGGGAGGAGTCTTCCGAAAACTTTTCCCTCTCATGAACACCCCCGACGACTGCCACCGTATTAAACCCGATAGGAGGGAGAGGAATAAATCTATAGGACTACGACGACGCATACAAATTCCGGTATCCACGAAAAGACATAAACCCAATTGGCTCCTCCACGGTACCAAACAAAAAAATCGAAAAAGGGACATCCCCGTCAAAGCGAGACTCGCATCCGCTATGATACTTTATCGAAGGTATGGAATTTTTGAAAAATAGCCATCATATGAAATCACTTCATGCTCGACAATTCTAGAAAGCGCGAGCGAGATATATCGTAATAGTGGGGAAAGTGCGGCCATGATAGTCTATAGACAACTGCACCGGCCATTTAATTGACCTTTCCTCTACATCACAATTTCCCCAAGAAAATTATTATGCTGACAACTCTCTGCAAAAGGCCGCCGAACTCTACCGGTGCTGGTTAGTGCGCTCCCCCAATGAGGGAGTGATGATGGGATTTTGGTGCGGTGAGGGAAGGTCTTTGAGCAAATAGTTTTTTTTTTTTTTTTTGCGAGATCTGCTAGTTTATATCCCATCTCCGTCTTAAAGTACAGCACCGCCTTGCTTTTGCCCTTCCAGAAGTAGCTGCCGCGTCGCATGTCAAATTATCAAAGAGTAAGGTAGTGATTGTAGCGAATGGAGAGGTGCGGAGGAGGATTATCTGTGGGAAAGAGACATGGGGTTTTGGCGAGACTTAAAGTACGGAGTGGGAGGAAATGCTAGTATGATAGGTCGGGGTGAATAGGGTAGCAGTGGGGTTACTCATGGCTTGACGCAAGAGGGTCCCCCGCTTCGGAGGAGTCGATAAAGATATCAGAACTAGCGTCGGTGGCAAGTTTTGTAGCGTGCACGATGTATCTGTCGGACTGATCTATATGCTAGGCATGAAACATATCAGGTGACTCTCTCCTAGAATCCAGGTTCATGAGTGTGAATGCAAGACCGGTATTACATCAGTAGATTAAGCTATCGAGAAGGAAAGGGGCAAGCCTGACAACCTAGATATTTGAGTTCCGAGCTCGCGATAGCATGTAATCAATGAGTTGACCAACTAACTTTTCACTATTCCACAGGCCCCAATAATATCTGCTCCTCCACGCCGTAGCCCCAAGCATGCCAGCTTGTAAGTCACGGTACGAGTATAGTACTCGTACATGTCCGTTTTCTCTAAGAGGATAAGATCTCACTAGGAGACTCTTCCAGGTCGCATATTAGTCATGGATCCTCGGGTGCGGAGGTGGCTGGATGCTGCTCATGCATTATCGCCACAAGCCACATCACCCAGCTTTCTTCAGCTCTGCTCACAGAAGTTTATACCCATCGGATACTTGCACTCTTAGAAATCGTTGCTCTACTTCTACATTCAACCAAGATTTTCAACAGAGCATCATGGCCCACACTACAAATGCGCACTCGATCAGATTCGGCGACAGCAATGCCAACTGCGGCAATATAACAGATAGTTTCAATACACACACCACCGTCTATAAGTCCGACGAGGATAGAGACATTATGCGTTGGCTCTCTCCGCTAGATCCGAATAACAGACACCAAGGTGTGCGCACTGACCGATTGGCGGGGGTTGGGGATTGGCTTTTGGGAACGAGTGAGTTTCGGGAGTGGAGGAAGAGTGAGGGTGGAGCCGATCAGGCTGTCTTATTTTGCTCCGGGAATCCGGGGGTGGGAAAGACCTATCTGAGGTGAGCGGCGGGATCTTTTGAGGGAAAAGAAAGCGGTTGACTCGTGAGGAATACTAGTTCCCTGGTGATCGATATGCTATGCGATGAGGCAAAGGAGGAAAATATCACTGTCGCATGCTTGTACTGCGATTTCCTTGCTCAGAAAGAACAGACAATCACTAGCATGATGGGAGCTATTCTGAAGCAACTAGTAGGCGGAGGCGAGATCCCGATTTACGTACGGAAAGCGTTTCAAGAAGGGCAAAAGGAGATTGGTGGCAGAGGACTCCTACTTGCAGATTTGATGCGAATGTTGAAGACGGCTATTGCCTCGTTGCACTAGGTCTTCATTTGTGTTGATGCGCTCGACGAATTCCTACCGAAGGATTTGCTAAAACTTCTTGAGTCACTGAGGGATATTGTTCTGGAGTCGCCAAGGACAAGAATATTCCTCACCGGGAGGCCCCATGTTGGAGGAACTATCCAAAGATACTTTACCAAACCGGTCGTGATACCCATCAGTCCTAACACGGATGATATCAGGAATTTCCTGGAGATGAAGTTAGAGACGGATGAGGAGCCGGAGGCGATGGACAACGATTTACGGGCGGATATTGTTCGGGTTATTCTGGACAAGATGTCTGATATGTGCGTAGGGACAGTTGGCCTTTCCATCCTATTGATAGTGTATACTTACGAAAATTATGTATAGATTCCTCCTCGTTTCGCTAAATATTGAGGCTATTCTGGGGGAAGTGACCATTGATCGGAGAAGGAGGAAGCTGGAAGAGATGGCGCGAGGCAATGAACTGAGCGATGCCTATACGGCAACTCTAACCCGACTCAAAGGGCAGAAGGGAAATAAATCAGTACTTGGGTTGAAGGTCCTAAAGTGGGTGCTGTATTCGGAACGGCCGTTACGGACGGACGAGCTCTGTCATGCCATGGCAGTGGAGATGGAATCTCTAGATCTGGATCCGAAAAACATCCCCGTATTACGGACACTCCTATCATCTCGCCTGGGTCTTGCCACTGTCGAAGCCTCCTCGTCCACGATCCGACCGGTTCACTTCACATTGCAGGAGCATCTCTTAAGTGACCCGACCCTATTCCATAATCCTCACTCAACAATCACGGAGGTTTGCTTGACATACCTCAACTTTAGATGTATCACGAGCCTCCCGTCAGCTGGTTGGCAGATCAACCGAATGCCGCCCTTTCTGGAATATGCTTCAATTTACTGGGGGAAGCACGCGAGAATGGGGATGACGGAAAATGCCAAAATACTTGCACTGAGGCTTCTCGACAGATTTGATGAGCATATATCTTCTGATCTACTGCTACGGCGCTATGATGGAGATAGTCTCAGACCTTTTTTTTATTACTTGATACCACAACCTAGAGGATTTACAGGACTCCACGGAGTAGCATTTCTTGGGTTAGTGGAGGCGGTTCCTGCTGTACTAGGGATGAAGGAATGGGATGTTAATGCAACCGATTGCATGGGGGCTACAGCACTGACGTGGGCAGCTAAGAGGGGGTACCAAGAAGTTGTAAAGCTGCTTTTGGATCGTGAGGACGTCAATCCCGACCAGGTAGACGCTAAATATGGCCGAACGCCTCTCTCGTGGGCGGCGGAGAACGGGCATTCGGTGGTAGTAAAGATGCTTTTAGAACGAGAGGAGGTCAATCCCGACCAGGCAGACACCAGCCGTGGCCGAACACCAATCTCGTGGGCGGCGGAGAGAGGACATGAGGGGGTAGTAAAGATGCTTTTAGAACGAGAGGAGGTCAATCCCGACCAGGCAGACACCGACTATGGCCGAACGCCAATCTCGTGGGCGGCGGAGGGAGGGCATGAGGGGGTAGTAAAGATGCTTTTAGAGCGGGAGGAGGTCAATCCCCACCAGGCAGTTACCTACGACGACCGAACGCTACTCGGGTGGGCGGCGGAGAACGGGAATGAGGAGGTTGTAAAGATGCTTTTAGAACGAGAGGAGGTCAATCCCGACCAGGCAGACACCGACTATGGCCGAACGCCGCTCTCGTGGGCGGCGGAGAGAGGACATGAGGGGGTAGTAAAGATGCTTTTGGAACGAGAGGAGGTCAATCCCGACCAGGCAGACACCAACTATGGCCAAACACCAATCTCGTGGGCGGCGGAGAGAGGACATGAGGGGGTAGTAAAGATGCTTTTGGAACGAGAGGAGGTCAATCCCGACCAGGCAGACACCAGCCGTGGCCGAACACCAATCTCGTGGGCGGCGGAGAGAGGACATGAGGGGGTAGTAAAGATGCTTTTAGAACGAGCGGAGGTCAATCCCGACCAGGCAGACGCTAAATATGGCCGAACGCCTCTCTCGTGGGCGGCGGAGAGAGGGCATGAGGGGGTAGTAAAGATGCTTTTGGAACGAGAGGAGGTCAATCCTAGCCAAGTGGACACCAAATATGGCCGAACGCCACTCTGGTGGGCTGTGTGGAATAGGCACGAGGGGGTAGTCAAGGTACTTTTGGAAAAAGAGGGCGTCAGTCCCGACCAAGCAGACACTAGATATGGTCGAACGCCGCTCTGGTGGGCGGTGTGGAATGGACATGAGGGGATAGTCAAGATGCTTTTGGGACAAGAGGGCGTCAATCCCGACCAAGCAGACAATAAATATGGTCGAACGCCACTCTCGTTGGCGGCTGAGAACGGGCATGAGGGGGTAGTCAAGATGCTTTTGGCACGAGAGGACGTCAATCCGTACCGGACAGACACCGACTGTGGCCGAACGCCAATCTCGTGTGCGGCAGGGAGCGGGTGTGAGAGAATAGTAAAATTCCTTTTAGAGGAGGACGTTAACCCCGGCCAAGCTAACACTAAATATGGCCAAACGCCACTCTTGTGGGCTGCTGAGAACGGGCATGAGGGAGTAGTAAAGATGATTTTAGAACGAAAAAACGTCAATCGTGACTACGCAGACACGGGTTGTGTCCGGACGTCACTCTCCTTGGCGGGGGCGGGGAGCGGGCAGGAAGGGGTACTAAAGACCCTCTCGGCACCAGGAGACATCAGTCAGGGTTCCTATCAGACAGGCACATTTCCGACTGCACTCCCATTGGCTCTCTCCCAAACGACTCCTCCCCATACCGAATTCACAGGCCTTAACGCCCGGCCTGCACTCCCATCATCTATCTCAGCTGAGCCGGAAGGGCTATTTGGCCCCAAGGGCCCTCTCCCTAAGCCCGTAGATCGCGACCTCTCTCAAACTGAACCATCCAGAGTCCCTCTGCCACCTTCCATATGGCCCCTCAAGTTCTGGTACCCTCCGGGGAAAACTAATACCCGTCCTAACAACACCCGATCAACCCTCTCGTTCGCGGTCGACCGGTATTTTGTCATCGCATGCTGTATTTGTCTCTTAGCTTTTCTTATTTGCGTCCTACCTTCATCCCCACCAGACATATTCCCGTTCCAGAAATAATTCCCTAATGCCGGATTGGTAAAGGCGTGAACTCAATCGATTTATATCTAAATAAACTCCGATAAAGGCCATTCATTCTGTTTTTGGCTGGCTATTTACTATTTACTATTTATTCTGGTTTTATCTTTCCCTTCCCTTGGAGTTCTGGTTTTTAGTTGGACGCTGTCTATTTTGTCTCTTGGTCATTCCTTCTCTGTTCTAACTTAATAACCGGCTTATTTTTTTTCTGAAAGGTATAGTCTATTGTAGGTAAGCATATATCCTAGGAGTCGATGATAAAACTAGAAGAAGTCCTTTCTATGTTCGCATGTAACTTAGGGGCCAATCTCTTCTAGTAATTTTTCTTGATGCTACCAAGTGATCGCCGTCGGCTCTTTTTACGGAACTATACTGTGACGCTAACTAACACTATATTCAATCTAGGCGGGATGCAGTGTAAATGACTTAAAAGCTGAACGAGGGGAGGATGTGGCTGGATACTGCACGGGTATTGTCACGCCACAAGCCACATCACCCCGCTTTGTTCAGCTCTGCTCACACAAAGTCCATCAAACTCCCCCGATACCACTACAGACCAATGTTGCAAAGAAGCCCTTCAGTGATCGAACCCGGGGGGTTATAAGGGGGAGGGTTGAATCAGGGTTTCTGAAAAATGGGGATAGAAGGGGGGCTCTTTATTACAACATTTTCGCTACATCTTGTGACGTGTCACATTCAGTGGTTGAACCAGTCCTGTCCCTTGAAGTCAATCTCGCGATAGCTTCAAGTCTTTAATTTCAGAGATCTTTCCTCTGACTTTAATCTTTATTTAAGAGATCATTTTATCTCTTTTATCCAACTTTCGAGCACCCTCATCACCACCCATTCTTCCGCTTTTCGGTCGATATGGTTAAGTGAGGTTCCTGAACTTTTTCTGCTGCCTGTATCGCTAAGGGGTTGGTAATTTTGTCACGGGTGATTGAGAAACCTTTGCCCTCGAGGCTGAAGTTTCACGGTTGCGACGACAGGTTTCGGTTCTCTCTCAAAGATTACACTTTGTTACCTTAGAGAGGGACGGTTTGCAGGTCATGTTCACTTTGACCATGGAGTTCATGGAGTGGGGTGAGCCACGAGCAGAAGAGGAGGTGGCTGGAGAGGAGTCAGAGGACGAGGCTGCACCAAGTGTGGCTGGAGAGGAGTCGAAGGAAGAGACTGCACCAAGTGTGGCTGAGGTGTAGATGGAGGAAAGCTACAGTGTCGCTGGGGAAGAGGAAGTGGCTGAGTCAGCAGTGGCTGATGAGGCTGGTGAGTGGGAAGAAAATACCGTGGTTAGGATAGAGGAAGAAGAGTTTGTGCCAGAAATGGCAGAGGGTTACAACAGGTTTGAGATGAAGCTGGTTGAGGAGGTGGACTCAGTTCTGGAACCGTTAGTTCCATCATGTGTTGGTGGTTTGGTGAAGTTACGAGAGGTGGAGTTGGAGGCGGAACGGGGTTGGCCTGCTTTGGGGAACCCCGGAGGTAGTATTAAGAAAGAAATTGTAATAGAGGTGGGAAAGGATTTGGGATCCTCTGATGATGAGGATGTCATTATAGGTGGGGTTATAGTAGCCGGCGGTGCCTCACAGAAGGCAAAGAACACGGCAAGGAGAGCGAAGAAAAAAGCCACCGGAGTGAAGCTTCTGGTTGGATTCGTGGTTGGTAAATTGATTTTGTTTGGGCATGCGTGACCAGTCAGCCGGAATAGGGACTTGGAATGTCAGCGGGCATTTTGTACTTGCTAGTGTTTGGAGGAGTTAGGGAGGAGGATTTCTTTTGTGGTACCCTAGTTGGGTGGTTTATTTTGAAGATTGCTGTAATGTTAGTCGGATGCTCGGTTTTTCCTATGCGTCGCGTGGGTGGTACTTTCCATATGTACTATAGACAAGGCAGGAAGGGCTGGCATACCCCAGGGATGTGTACTGCCGTAAGGATAGATAGCCAGGACTGGAATGCTTCCTGTAGTTTTACGAATATATTATATTAAGGGGTTCTTTAAAGACCTAGTAAGCAAAAAAACTAAGAAATATTCATTCTTCAGAAGCCGGGAAAAGGAGTAAATTATCAAGAATTGTCTGCTTTGTCAAAAATCCTCGTTTACCTTCTTCTTTTACCACACTTTGCTGTTGTTTACTATAAAAAGAATTGTTTCTTTACTTTCAACTAGCTTCAAATGTCATTATTTATTGTTTTATTAGAAGGGGTTCTATCTTATAACCCCCTGGTTTGAAAAAGCGCGTTCCAGCCCTTCGATCATTTTTTGATCCAACCCCCCCTCTTCGTTGCAACATGTCTACAGACTGCCCCACCATTTATATTTTCAACCAAAGTTTTACAGCAAACCCGAGAAGCACGAGCAGAGCACCCTTTGGCATGTAGATTATTGATAAATGTAAAGTAGATGTAAGACAACAGACTCAGATTTATGCAGTCTGTGCATAGGTATCATAGGGTCTAGGTGGGTCACCAGGTAAGAAGTTTGATTCTGTTAGCATAATCAGAGCCGGAACAACAAGAGATAGACGAGATACTGAATCAATTTGACCAAGAAGCTGAATGGAACAAGCTGGTAGTGGAATCAGGTGAACTAGCAAGCTCAATTTCTGCAACTCCATCTATCAAAGATCTCATACCTGCAGACTAGCTGGTAGTTATTAATATTGATGATTTTCTGCCAGCCTTTGTTCCTCCTTCTCATACAACTAGCTACCTAAATTATTTGCCCCACAACTGCATTGCTGAAATTGGTCTGAAAAGCCTACATGCAGTAAACCAACCTTCAAATTTGCCTACCTTGCATTCAGATCCAGAGTTATGAAGTATTCCTTACCCAAATGCAGCACAACTCAGTTCCCTGTCAGGTGACATACTACTGTCTTCGTTCTATATCAAACAGCACCTTCCAGAGAGCAGCCATAGACATATAGACTGAGAGCTTCAAGGCCACCTTCAATATATACCCACTGGATTAACGGACTAGCTGACAAAAGTAATCGAACTCACTTTACCTTTAGTATGGGCAAAGCTTTCTATAATTGCAGCTAGGATTATACAACGTCCTGGTATTTCCTTTCATTTGAGATTAAAGTTTAGTACTGAGAAGAAATCAGACTGATGGACAACATTTCATGATGAGAAGGATACAAGAAATCTTACCATTATGATTCAAGAGTTGCTAGAGCCTGGTGGAAGAGGAAAACCTCCTGGTATTGAGGTTTGGTTATGTGTAAATATTGAGCTGAGGGAAATTGAGAGTAGTGATCAGAGTCAGGAGCTGCCTCAACAACCAACCTGAAAGGTACTTTTTTTTATTTCTTTCCTCTTATGATTCTGATAATAGTCCAATAGGCTGTATATTGTAACTATGCTAATATATATACATTTAGAGAAAAGCAACAGTAGGAAATGGAACCATAGGACAAGCCAGAAAAGAGAAAGAAAAGATGGCAAAAATGAGTAAAGATGAGGCCAAGCTGGAACACTATGAGCAGGAGGTGCAAGTAGCAATAAAGTAGATTTCTGAAGCAAATGCTTGTGAGTGGAATGACTCTCAATGTAAAAAAGAACTTAATGGCTGCTTTGTATGAACCAATAGAGAGCATTGATATATCAAGCCTCAACTACTACTCTACTGGGTATCCATATTGAAAGAAAGGGGCAGTGGAGTGACTGTACGGAAACCACCACTAATGCCGGATTTTGAGGGACCAATATCACAAAATCGAGCAAACTTGGTACCAAATCTACACCTCCTATCAGCTAGTAGTACTTCACTTACTATATTACCAGCTATATTACCATCCGCAATACCTTTCGCCCTGCAACCTAATATGTATCCCTATCCTCCACCACATTCATATCTACCACCAAACCTTCTGTTTCCCCCTTACAATTTCTACCCAAGCTCAATTCCAAGCTATTCCTACAATTTATATGTTGATGTCGGTTGATGATCAGATATTGGTGTACACTGATCACAAGCATTTAGAGTAGTTTAATACTACAAAGACTCTGAACCGTAGACAACATTGCTGGGCAGAATTTCTACAACCGTTCAATTTTAAGGTTATTTATCGAGAGGGACAGTTAAATGAAAAGGCTGATACCTGAATAGTCTTACCCTTATTTTCCTCTCTTCCCCTATACCTTATTGTTGGAATATTTTGGGCTGCTTATGACATACATATTTTCCCATCTACTCCGAACACGGAAGACCACCAACACGGAATACCACCAACACGGAACACCACCATCTCCACCCGCGACACACTATTCCTTACGAACCGTTTCACTACCATTAGGTTCATACTTGTTCAAACACCAACCCTGCATATCTAATGCGACAACATGAAACACTGGTTCACCTACAACAGAACACGAATATCTCAGATGCCGAATAACCACCATACCCTCGGTCAACTGCAGAAGAACGACCTCGGGCATTCGGTTCTCACCTCGGAACTTATGCAGAATAACCGGAGATATGGTACTTGGGTGGACGAATCTCATGTGAGATTTAGCATGCGCAGGAAGCATGCTGCAGAAGTGGGCTTTTCTCTTGAGGAGAATATAAGGTTATTGGTTTTTCCGCTTGTTCAATTTGTTATCTATCTCGTTCATTATTATCACACATTCATTCCATCTCCCTACGCAGCAGCCAAATTGTTGTCGCATCTTTTCATCATTATCTTTTTGTTTTGTTACACCTTCTTTCTATATTCTTGTTCGTACAATAAAAAGTTCTTTGTCGTCCGGCAAACCAGAAGTGCAATCCACTGCGAGCTTCCAGCCTGTTCTGTTGTTGAATACTTATTTCCGCCTACATCAAATATGAATAGTATATCTTATTCACCTAATCCTTCAGGTCATACCCCTTCAACCCCTAGTAAAGCTCTCCCTTTACAAACTAGTGAACAAATTGTGGCATGTACCATAGATACAATTGCAGAATTTCTAATGCATGCCAAAATGGTCGATTCTCAGCATCACTTTCTTTCCTTCCTTCCAGCCTTTACCGAGTCTCGAGTCCTACTCGATATATTGTGACTCACATTAGATAAATAGTTGGAATTACTTTGTGGTAGAGATCTTGGTACTACTATAGCGATTCGGAAGCTGGTTGGACATATAAAAATATAGTGTAAATAGTATATTTATTTTATACTCTGTACTATATTCATTTTTATTGTTTTTATGATTATTATTATTATTATTACTTATTTCTTTTTGGTTTTTGGTTTATTTACATCAATTTTGTATTTTGTATTCATATTAGTATTATTCTAATTGTTTATTCTATTTTCTATTGTGCATGATATCCACAGTTTTCAAAAAACCTTTTGCTTTGGTTTTTCCATTTCCCAAACACTCGATAATGCCTCGTAGTAGTATAGTCTGTGGATGGCCACAATATGCCCATATCTCATCCTCATGCCTCCTTATCCATGCCTTATAGACACTAAAAGCCTCATAAACAGGCATCAAATCTGGGGTATATGGTGGAAGGTATAATACACGGATACCAGCTACCACTGTATATTCCAAAAGACGGGGATTTTTATGTATTCTACAATTAACTATAAAAGGAGCAGAGTTGGGTAAAGGATATGGTGACATTGAGGGAAGTACTTGAGAAACAATAAATTTCGCAAAAGAACGCTTGGTAAATGAGTCTTGTACAATTGAAACAGCCAAAAACCTATCAATATTGGGTGCAGGTAATACTGAATATCTTTTATTTCGAATAAATTGTACTTGCTTAGTTGCCCGACGGTTATGCAAGGCATATCCATATTAACGAACAGTAGTTCAGTCATCTTTTGAAGCCTGATCAACAAAGACAAACTGGTTCTGCTCATAGTGGACCATTTGATACTGGTAGGCAATTCTCCTCATTGTATTCCGCTCTTGTGCCACTTGTGTGAGCTTTTTTGGTGTAATTCCTTCATGCTGAAGCATGGTAGAAATTGTTGACCTCAAAATATCTAGGCCAAACCACTTGAAAACTAGCTTCTGCAACTCATCTATATAGATATTTGGTTGAGACTCAATCATACTAACCATAAACTTTACTTTTATTAGCTATTACTACTATATCAAGTTATAATACATACATCAATGGTAGAATGAGTATAGACTCATGATCTTCCCAAAAGCGGTATTGTTTGCCTTCCAATAGCGACCACTGGGCTCCTGTTCCCTTGTATTCACGGTACTGTACTCTTAACACATCCAAATCATCCAACAATTGAATTTGTTGTTTGACCTCATGCAATTGAAATCATAATTAATCGCTTGACATTTTCTGATATTGCCCACACCATTGTGGTATGTTGTTGTTTTTATTTACTTTCAAGCTCATCAATTTTAGATACACTCTTTTCCTCTGGGCCCCTAACCAACCCTGAAATTCATAGGCACAGACCGCCTAAATCTGAGACATTTGTCTTACATTTATCCATCTTCTTCTTCCCAACGGTTGCTCTGCCCGCGCTTTCTCAGATTCGCTTTAACCAGCATACCATGGCCCACGTTACACATACACAATCGACATCGGCGATGGCAATTCCAATTTCGCCAACATATCACATAGTTTCAATTCTGTTAACCTTTCAAACTAAACCTATAGTGGACTGAGGCAGGACTCTGAGTAAATACGGTACCCCGCAAAATTCAACCCTACAATAACGACAACTACTGTGATAACGACAACTGTCCATCTTTGAGGCAAGGCGAAATGAAAGGGCATATTACACGATCTCAGGCTTCCAAAGAGGGAAAGGGGCACCAATATACAGCCCTAAGTAAGCGAGCAGCCATAATCACATTACACCAACTCCGAACTCTCAGAATACATGAGGCTTCAAATGAGACTGGAGTACCTCGATCGGCTAACCGTAGCAGATACTAGCATAATACGGAATTCAAAGACCACTGCCGATGACAATAAGGAGATCATTTCCAAACAGTAAGGATGGTATAGAGCGAGCATGAGTTGAATGAGGAGTGGAAGGTAATTCCAGTAGAGGCTACCAATTCTTTCATTAATTCTTTACCACGAAAAATGAGGGAAGTCTATAAGCGGGAGGGAGGAAACTGGTTTGATGGGTAGCCTGTATTCTCAGTATATTTAAATGGTTGTGGTTGTAGCTGTGGATGTGATCGCCGTCCTATTGGCAGTGATCGTGGTCGTTGAATCCGGGGGGAATTGTGGTACCCGTTGTCCGGGGACTTATTCTCGGCGCGAGTATTTCCCAGAATACTGGTAATTATTTCTGGTTTCCTCGTTAAACTTTGTTTTTGTGGTGGCCGGGCACACCCCTTGGAGGTTGAAAATGTTAAATTAGACAGCTTGTGATCATTGCAGTTGCTAGCCGAAACTCTTGTGTTGCGATTACAGTATTAAGGTTTGAAAAACACAGGATGACCAGAGGGACTCTTAGTTATGGGTCCGGGCGGAGGCGGCTCGATGCTGCCCATGCATTGTCACACCACATGCCACATCACCCTGCTTTCTTCAGCTCTGCTCGCACAAGCCGATACACTTAAGTTACCCGATATTTGGACTCTTAGAAATCGCTGCACTACCTCTTTCTACCTTCAACCAACACTTTGAACAGAGCATCATGGCCCATACTACAAATGCGCATTCAATCAAATTCGGGAGCCTCAGTGCCAACCACGGCAATATAACAGACAGTTGCAAAACACACGCCCACGACCATCATTCCACCGAAGATAGAATAATTATGTCATGGTTCTCTCCACTAGAGCCAAACAATAGACATCAAGATGTGCGCGCTGGCCGATCTGCGGGCATTGGTGATTGGCTTTTGGAAACGAGAGAGTTTCGGGAGTGGAGGGGGGGTAAGGGGGGCACCGACGGTGCTGCCTTATTTTGCTCCGGGAATCCGGGAGTGGGAAAGACCTATCTAAGGTGAGTGCCGAGATTCTTTGAGGGAAACAAAAGCGGTTGACGTGGAAAATACTAGTTCCCTGGTGATCGATACGCTATGCGATCAGGCAAGGAAAGGAGATATCACGGTTGCATCCATTTACTGCGACTTCCTCGCTTAGCAAGAGCAGACAGTCACCAGCGTGATGGGAGATATTCTCAAGCAACTAGTAGGCAGACGCGGCATCCCAAGTTAACTAAGGCTAGCGTTTAGGGAAGGGCAAAAGGAGGTTGGTGGTAGGGGGCCCCAGCTTGCGGATTTGGTGGGACTGTTGAGGACCGCTATTGCTTCCTTACGCCAAGTCTTCATTTGTATTGATGCGCTCGACGAATGCCTACCGAAGCATCTGCCAAAGCTTCTTGAATCACTGAGGGATATTGTTCAGGAATCGTCTACAATGAGAATATTCCTCACCGGGAGGCCCAATATCGAGGGGACTATTCGAAGCTACTTCGCCAAGGCGGTCGTGATACCTATCAGCCCAAATACGGATGATATCAGGAATTATTTGGAGATGAAGTTAGACAGGGATGACAAGCCTAAAGCGATGGAAAACAATTTACGGGCGAATATTGTGAAAGTCATTCTGGACAAGATGTCTCATATGTGCGTAGGATCATTTGGTCTTTCCGCCCTATTAGTGATCTATACTTACGAAAAATTATGTGTAGATTCCTTCTCGTTTCGCTAAACATTGATGTCGTTCTAAGAGAAGTGACGATTGAAGAAAGAAACTTAAAGAGATGGCGCTGGGCAAGGGGTTGAGTGACGCCTACAGGGAAACTCTAGCCCGAATGAAGGAGCAGAAGGGAAATAAATCAGTACTCGGATTGAAGGTCCTCAAGTGGGTGCTATATTCGGAACGGCCGTTACATGCCCTCGAGCTCTGTCAAGCCCTGGCGGTCGAGATGCGATCTGTAGATCTGGGTCCGAAAAACGTCCCTTTGTTATGGACACTCCTTTCATCTTGCCTGGGCCTTGTCACTGTCGAAGCTACTTCGTCCACGGTCCGGCTGGTGCACTTCTCCCTGAAAGAGCACCTCCTAAGTAACCCGACCTTATTCCATAGCCCCCACTCACCAATTGCGGAGGTGTGCTTGACATACCTCAATCTTGGATATATTAGGAATCTTTCACCAATTCTTGGCTCGGCCCCCCTAATAATGCCCCTTCTGCAATATGCTTCTGTTTACTGGGGGAAGCACGCGAGAACGGGTATGACAGAAAATGCCAAAATACTTGCACTGAGTCTTCTCGATAGATTTGATGAGCATATATCTGCTCAACTACTGTATTACACTATGAGAGGGGTGGACACAGGTGCTCTATGCGTTGCTGGCCGAGAGGGCCTACGAGATTTACAGGGCTGCACGGGGTAGCCTTTTTCGGGATAGTGGAGATAGCTGCTAATGTATTGGAGATGAAAGACTGGTATGTTAACGCAACCGATTGCACGGGGAGTACTGCTCTCATGTGGGCAGCTAGGATAGGACACGAGGAGGTTGTAAAGTTGCTTTTGGAACGAGACGGGGTCTATCCCGACCAGGAATACAGCCACAGTGGCCAAACGGCACTCTCGTGGGCGGCGGAGAACAGACATTCGGGGGTAGTAAAGATGCTTTTGGAGCGAGAGGACGTCAATCCCAACCATAGGGACCACTTCTATGGCCGAACGCCGCTCTCGTTGGCGGCGGAGAACGGGGATTCGGGGGTGGTAAAGATGCTTTTGGAACGAGTGGACGTCAGTCCCGACCAGAGAGACATCTGGTATGGCCGGACGCCACTCGCGTGGGCGGCTGAAATGGGGCATTCGGGGGTAGTAAAGATGCTTTTACAACGAGAGGACGTCAATCTCAACCATATAGACAACTGGCATGGCCAAACGCCACTGTCGCTGGCGGCGAGGTACGGGCATTTAGGGGTAGTAGAGATGCTTTTGGAACGAGAGGACATCAATCCCGACCAGGCAGACACCCGATTTGACCGGAGGCCACTCACGTGGGCGGCGGTGAACAGGCATTTGGGGGTAGTAGAGGTGCTTTTGAAACGGGGGACGTCAATCCCGACCTGGCAGACCCCAGATCAGCCCTCTCGTTCGTAGTCTACCGCTATTTTCTCGATGCATCCAAAATTTGTCTCCTGGCTTTTCTCACTTATATTATTTATATTCTAGCTTCTTTGTTACTACACATATTCTCGCTCTCATTGCACGGTTTGTGGCTAATTATTTACTATTTGCTATTTATATACTTTTCGATGTCGTTTTTATCGCTTTTATATTTTTATATCGTTACGTATTATTACTTTTATTGAGCCGTAAGGCTATGAAACGGTATATACAATATTTGACCAGGGTACACTGGTTTGTCAAAGAATCCATCTCACATGAACCCTACCAGCTGCTCAGCATATACCCGAATCCAGCAGCCTATAGGAGCGTTGCATCTTCACCATTACTCTAGTTTTGAACCTCTAATATTTTCCTTTAGCACAGTTCATGTTTACCCTTATGGGCTAGTAGTATCATCCTCCATCTCACTCGCCCACCCAACATCTACCTTTCTTTTCTCTCTAGCGTTTTTCTTCTCTTCCACTGGCTAGGCTTGCCTCTCGTCGCAGTCCTTCCTCACCTCATGCGCCTTGCTCTAGGTCCTTGAAGTTCTAGTTAGGCTTTATCATGTCTCTTGATCCTCATTCCTTTTCCTCTCCAACTTCATCCCCGGCGTATACTTTCTAAACAGCAGTGTCCGGTATAGCCCGTTGTAGGTAAATATGTGTCCTAGGAGCCAACGATGAAGCTCAAAGAAGCCTTCCAGCCGTCCCTATCGGCGAGGAGGTGTCGATCTCACACGAATTTTTTCCTAACGCCACCAAATGATCGCAGTCGTCTCCTTTTATAGAACTATCCCATATATCGCGGTGCTACCTACTCCTACCACATGTAGTCCGGGTGGGGTGCAGGGTGAAATACTTAAAAGCCCAACCCGGGGTGCCACACCACAAGCCACATCGCCCCGCTTTCTTCAGCTAGGCTTATAGACCTTTTTACCCCCCCCCCGGATACCACTACAAATTTCCCTACGATTTATACCTCTAACCAACGTCTTTAAACGGAATACCATGGACCACATTACACATACACAATCGGTCAACGCCGGGAATGACAATTCTAATTTCGCCAATATATCACATAAGTTAGCTTTAACACGACCTCCTATAAGTCCGACGAAGATGCGTAGATAATGCGTTGGATCTCTCCACTACAGCCAAGTGACAGGCATCATTCCGTGCGCACCGGGTGCTTCGGTGTGCTGGGGATTGGGTTTTGGAAACTCGCGAGTATTGGGAATGGGGGGAGGGTGAGGGTGAGGGTGGAGCCGATAAGGCTGTCTTGTTTTGCTCCTGGAATCCGGGGGTGGGGAAGGCATATTTGAGGTAAGTGGCGGGATTCATTAAAGGAAGCGGATACGGCTGACAGCGCGAAAACAAGTTCCTTGGTGATCGATAGGCTATGCGACTAGGTGAGGGATGGAGATCTCGCGGTTACCGGGATGTACTGCGGCTTCCTTGCTCAGCAAAAGCAGGCATGGGCGGAAGATCTCGTCTAGAGGAAAGTCGCCGTGGAGCATGGGGCCCTGTGGAGGACTCGTACTCGTAGAGACCGGTGCGGTAGGAAACAAAACTGTGTTCCTTGTTAAGTGTGAATATACACTCGAGTAGAGAAAACAACTCAACTAGAATAAATCTAGCTTGTGGTGGTCAACCTACGTGGGGGTCGTGTGACAAAAAACTCGGGCCGTTGGTTATTTTATACCAAAAATGGTCATTTTTAGAAATTCATAGCTTAACACTCCCCAAGCAAGAAAATTCGAGAAGTTGCAAGAACAATGAGGGCAGCTGTTCCTTCTTATAGTGAAAATATGAAGCCTGTAAATCAATAGCTCATGATCTTTTGTGCAATGCTGTCGAAAGATCGGAAGGTGACTTAGGAATTTGTATGAGGGTGCCATACAAAAAATACATGCAGCATGACAAGCACCTTTGTTATAGGCTAAGTTATCCCTGGTTTCTCAATTCCATAAACCTTCTACCTACCTTCCCCCCCCTAAAAACTGTTAGAGTTTACGGAAGTGGATAGTTGTCAGAGACAAGGAAAGTGTATTGATGAGGAACAAGACGGAAGAATTGTTTTAGTTGTTTCATTTGTTCTAGAAGAAAGGATAGCCAGAAGGGTTTTCTGGTGATGTCTTTCCTTTATTGTTATCATGGGGATATGCCAGAAGGAGAGATCGATATGTGTGGCAGACGATAGAATGGTTGAGATACTTTTATTCCTACATAGACTTAAGTTTAGTTAGTTTTGTTTTGGGAGACGAGTGAATGAACTTTCCGAATATACGTACTCTTTAGTCTGAGCCCTGAGTCTAGATCGAGCTGTTGTGCCGCCACTGCGATTTATCCCCGCAACAGGTTATGAGCCCGGCGCTCACGACAGCGTCGACAACGAACTAAGACACTGTTCACAAGAACCCCCCGCCACGACCGAAGAGTTGATCAAGCGAGATGACGGAATTCAGTCTGGAGTCATCGGGTGTGAATACGAAGATAGTCATGGAATTGTTGAATGATACGAACTACGAGAGATGGGCACGCGAGATGATGATCTTGATTGCAGGAAAGGGATTGACGTTAATCGTCGATGGGACAGAGACTTATCCAGCAAGTCCATCCACTACGGCCACTTCAACTACGACAACTTCGATGTCTAGTACCGGAAGCTCATCCACACCGAGAGTCCACGAAACGCTCACGAAAGAGCAGCTCAAGTGGAAGTCCCGAGATGTAATGGCAAAAGCATTGATAGCCAGTTACATGGAACCCCACTTTCGACGCAAGTACTGGGGTGCTGAAACGTCTAGGAAAATGTGGACAGCGGTTAGAAAAGACCAAAAGCAAACCGGAGCGGAGCATTTTCATCGTATTAACAATGACCTTCGTTCGCTGCTAGTCACCGATTTTCCTACGGTGGTGAATTTCAACGAGAAATTCAAGTCCCTCCTCTCCGACCTTACCCTCTGTGATACCGAAGGTCATGGGATGAGTGAGATGGAAGCCACGTATATCCTCCTTCGTGCACTACCGACCGATGACGAAAGTTGGAGAACATTTCGTCAGATCCATTCGAATGCGGGTAAACCCCAGGCACTCATGGATGAAATGGTGAAGCAAGAGAGTCGGATGAAGTCTGAGAGAAGAATTGCTGAGGCACGATCTTCTGGGCAGGTCATGTATTCCCGGGCAGGTAGTGGGACAACCGGAATGGGAAGGAAAAATGAGCCTAAAAGAGAAGGAAGAGAAAAGAATATAACATGCTTCAATTGCGGGAAAAAAGGCCATATGAAGAAAGACTGCTGGAGCAGAGCAGGTTCTGGGAGAGAAACCGGAGGTGAAAGGCAGCAAGCTGGCAATAGGTACCGATCACAAAGAGGAGGATACGCTAGAGGTGGACGTCGGGGAAATAGCAATGGTGATGGAGCGCTATGGAGTTTGGGTACTCAGGGAGGTGGAAACGTGAACAGTACAACCACGGCCTCAGATCCACAATGGTGGATAGATAGCGGATGCTCGAACCATGTTACCGGAATGATAGACGCCTTCACTGAATACAAAGCCTACAAGCCTGGGGAACGAACGGTTAATGTCGCTGATTCACGCAATCTCATATGCAATGGGATTGGAAGCGTCAAGATTATTGTCGGTCTACCTGGAGGGCGAAGCTTGCCTGTGACAATTGAGAACATATTTCATGTTCCGAAGTGTCGAAATCTCCTTTCAATGGGCCAGTTGATGGAGAAGGGATTGGATCTCCGAATTGAACCCAAAGAAGGGTGATATCTTTACCAGGATGGAAGGCTGACAGGTTTTGCGAGGATGCACAAACGCTTATTTCTTCTCAACACGACTTACAAGCCAAAACAAACTATAGAGTTTGAGCACGTCGATAAAGTTATCCTGCAAGAAGTGAAGGAGGAGGAGAAGGAGAAGAAGAAAAGACTTGATGCGGAGCTATGGCATTGGCGATTTGGCCATGTCAGCTACCGTACGATAGGTTCTATGGAAGGGGCTGTGAGCAGAATGAGTCTGGAAGAGGAAAAAAGAAAGGGTGTTGCTAATCCGGAATGCGAAGATTGTGTTAAAGGCACAATTTCCCGGAAGCCTTTCCATCCTCCAAGACACCCAGCTACCCAGATCCTCGAGCGTATACACACTGATGTTTGCGGACCAATGGAGGCTATGTCACTTGGTCGCAAGCGGTACTTTGTGTTGTTTACAGATGAATACACTCGATACTCTACAGGTTATTTTATGGAACGGAAGTCAGAGGTCTTTAGATGTTTTCAAGAGTTTCATGCCAGTGTGGAAAGGTCTACCGGAAAGAAGATAAAAGCACTCCGCAGCGATGGCGGAGGTGAGTACCAAGGAAAACAGTTCCAGGACTACCTTCGGAGGTTTGGCATTCAGAGTCAATGTACAGTACCGTATACACCTCAAGAGAACGGAATAGCGGAGCGTCAGAACCGAACCTTACTGAACAAAGTCCTTAGCATGATGTCTGCTGTGAATGCACTGAAGAGCTTTTGGGTTCTCGCCTACCAGACAGCAATATATCTCCGCAATCGATCACCCTCAAAATCCCTCAACGGGAAAACCCCTTTTGAAATGTGGTTTGGGGATGTTCCTAGTGTTAGTCATTTACGGGTATGGGGATGCAAGGTCTTGTATCAAATACCGAAGGCAAAGAGAAGAAAGCTCGACTACAAAGCCAAGAAGGGCATTTTTGTCGGGTATGAGGCTACTTCCAAACACTATAAGGTGTATGATTCTTCCAGTTCTTGACTTATTACGGTACGGGATGTTGTGTTCTACGAAGATGTGGGATTTTGGAAAGCGAAAACCAACCCAGCTGGAGGAAGATGTCAGATCTTGGATGGAAATTTGGAGTTCGGGGAGTTGTCGCCTCATGTGATCGGATATGATAGTGAAGAGGAGGAGACCGAACCTGATCCATCCGAAGACCGTAAAAGGAGTGATGGCACAGCCAGAAAACCAGAAGTGCCGGATGCAAGAGCTAAGAGCAGGAAGAAACCTTGGGGAACTATAGGGGAAAGAGAGATGAAAGGATTAGCTTCGCATTTAGGAAAGGCATGGGAGCATGATGGAGAAGAACCTAGCCAGGACGATGGCGCTGAGAGGAGAGAGGCAATCATGGATTATGTTGGAATGGTGGAAGCAGGACCAAGCTCAGCTCAGGAAGCTATGGAGTCTAAAGAGAGGAGTGAGTGGGAGTCTGCGATTAAGGAAGAAATTGCAAACCTTGAACGCTTGAAGACCTGGATTGTGGTGGATAAGATACCTGATGGCTGCAAACCGATTACATCGCGACTCGTTTTGCAGCGGAAGTTGAATGCAGAAGGAAGTCATGACCGGTATAAGGCTCGACTTGTCGCCCATGGGTTTAAGCAGCAGCCGGGGGTCGATTTCGTTCGCACCTACGCTCCACTTGTTTCCATGAGTACTGTGCGATTGATACTTTCCTTCGCCGCAGTCCGTGACTACGAGATACATCAACTTGATGTTGTTACTGCATTTCTTGAGAGCCGCATCAAGGAAGAAATTTATCTGCAGCTACCCATCGGCTTTAGTGTGGTGGATAATGCAGAGCCTCAAGGATATTCTATTGCATATACGGGGGAGTTGAATCCGATATATGTGCGAATACTGAGAAGCCTTTATGGACTACGACAAGCAGCTCTGAATTGGTATGAGAGACTTGACTATGAGTTGAGGAAGAGTGGGTTTAGAAAGAGCACTTGGGAAGCGGGAGTTTATTTTTGGTCGGAGTTTATTTTTTTGGTTTGGGTTGATGACATTTTGCTTGTTGGGGGGAGCGATGAGGTTAAGGCAACAAGAAAAATTCTTCAGGAAGCTTTTACGATTCGGGATATGGGTCCTATTTCACATTTCCTAGGACTGCGGATTGAGCGGAACCGTTTGCACCGTACATTGACAATTGATCAAGAAGGATATGTCAATCAGATGCTACGGAGGTTTCATATGGAGGCAGAGAAAGGTGTGAGCACACCGATTGAGCCTGGCACATCACTTTTGAGACGAAAAGGCACACCAACCGTATATCCAGAATCCGAGCATTCTATCCATATTCACATCAATGAAGAGGAAGAACGAGAAGCAGATCAAAAGGAATACCAGGAGATTGTTGGCAGCCTGAACTATGCTGCGATAGCAACTCTTCCGGATATTTCTTTCGCCATAGGGGTCCTTGGAAGGTTTGCCTCAGATCCAGCCAAACGACATATGACTATGGCTATAGGAGTCATGCGATATCTCAAGAAGACATCTCACCTACGTTTACAGCTTGGACAACGGAATGAGGAGAGCCAGATTGGAAGCTCTGTTGTTCTATATACCGATTCCGATTTTGCTGGAGATCCGAATTCGTTGAAGTCTACGACCGGAATGCTATTGCAAGATAGATATGGATCTACAGTAGCATGGCACTCGAAGAAGCAAACAATTACGGCAAAGAGCACTGCTGATGCTGAGTTTATCATGACAGCCACAAGCACGTACGAAGCAGTATGGGTACATAAGATTGATATCGAACTACATTCCTTGCCACATCTCTGCCCGCAGCCATATATACCACTACATGTATACAGTGACAACCAGGCGAATGTTCAGAATGCGAACATCGGCATTCATCAAACGAGAAGTAAGACCGTCGGAGTGAAGTTCCACTGGCTTATTGATCAGGTCAATGATGGCACGATTACTATCACACTTATACCTACCACAGCGATGTTGGCAGATGGATTTACGAAGCCGTATGGTAGACTCAAGCAAGAAGAGTTTATTTTGAAACTGGGCCTAACTCGATGTTGATCGAGAACCGTCAGTTTCAGGGGGAGTGTTAGAGTTTACGGAAGTGGATGGTTGTCAGAGACAAGGAAAGTGTATTGATGAGGAACAAGACGGAAGAATTGTTTTAGTTGTTTCATTTGTTCTAGAAGAAAGGATAGACAGAAGGGTTTTCTGGTGATGTCTTTCCTTTATTGTTATCATGGGGATATGCCTGAAGGAGAGATCGATATGTGTGGCAGACGATAGAATGGTTGAGATACTTTTATTCTTATATAGACTTAAGTTTAGTTAGTTTTGTTTTGGGAGACGAGCGAATGAACTTTCCGAATATACGTACTCTTTAGTCTGAGCCCTGAGTCTAGATCGAGCTGTTGTGCCGCCACTGCGATTTATCCCCGCAACAAAAACTACTCCCCACCTGTTCCCCAGTTTGATTTGGTATAAAGTAGAGCCTCCAGATTTATGGGGGGTGATTAAATGGCCGGTAAAGAGTGCTTGGATTTGGTGTAAAATGGCAGTCGGCTCGAGTTCCTTGTCTCCTCGCTTTTAGCTGACCCACTATCACACATCGTCAGTAACCAGGCTCCTCAGGACGAAACCTAATCACAATTTCATCAGTATACACTAACCTGACATACCATAATGGGATTGCTCCATCAATGACTTGCCCACCCTCACACGAGCTCAAAGAACAGAATCGCACTACTATTGTGTCTCCCTTTTTGAGCGTGGTGGTTTAGAACGACCCCTATGGGATAAGGAAGTGTCAATTAAGCAAGATCCGATCACGATGGCCTGGCATCCTTCCCCTGCCCACCTCGCCTGGGAAGTGTGTGGAGGAGATGCAATCTAGGCGTGGTAATAATCGCAATACCGAGACATCATGGACCTTAACCGCCAACCTGCGCTCCCAACGGCCAACCCCGATCAACCCCCTCGTTCGTTGTCTACCGGTATTTTATTCTCGCAACTTTTTTCTTCTTCTCTTAGCTTCCCTCGTTTTTATTCTGCCATCTTCGTTGCAGCGCGCATACTGTATCCCCATTCCTTGAATCATTACCGAATGTGGGATCGATGATGGCAAGGCCTCTGTCAATTTATATGTAAGTAGGTTCCGATAAAGGGCATTATTTCTGTTTTTAGACTGACTACTTTGCACAACGACGCGCGCAGTAGACACCTTGTGAAAATTCTACCCCTAAAAGCTGATGGTATAATAATCCCAGTAGTAGAGCGCTGCATTGGGAGCAGAGATAGCGTGCAAATGGAAGGGCACACATGTATGGAGGAACACTGAAGTGTGGACGGGCGAACGTTGTACGGCATGAGCGGATGTATAGGGCATATGCAGAGACATATGGCTATCACATGACCCTAGCTAGCAACCTCCATAGAGAAAACAACTCCAACATCTCCGTTGAACACACCCGAACACGAGCCGTGCGTGCCAGCCCCATCAAAAGCTAATACCCACTCAAAAGAGTAGGTTAATTTCGCCACACATTCTTTTGGCTCCGGGGCATGGGAACGAGTTTCACCAGTGGGATACAACCTTCGTTGCCAGCAAGGCGAGCAGGGGGGTAGTGCTTAAACAATTTGGGTTAGAAGAACTCGTGAGTACTTGTACTTACCGGTAGTTGCTACCTTCTCTGTAGACCTTAGTTTGTATTCCTTCTTAGCATTGCTGAATCGCAAGCAACATCCGGTCCTCATAACATCCTAGGTTTGGTAAAATATGCCTTTGAAGACATGCTATGATTCTGATTAAGCCGAGAGAGTTCGAATATTTCTCGCCACATCAAATGTCTCAAGTATATATTCTATCACCATCCACTCATCTTTTCATATTCTTTGCTTCCTGAATCTAAACTCTTTTTCCTCATAGATACGGAGTTTTATTCATAACTAAGTTAGCTCGCATTGCTATACACTAATAAGGTATCGGGCGTACCCCTCCTCGCTTCACCGACGCTCGCTCGGAACGTAGGAGGGGATTGTACTGGTACTTGTGCTGTACTGGTATCCTATGCTCCGAATATCTATCTGGGAACTATTCCACACTCCACTAAAATCCTCTAGGGTACAGTGTAATAGCTGGCTCTCCAAATTGTATAAGCGAAGGATCATACATGGGAAAGAGCAAAATAAGGAGAAAGAAAACAATCAATTCGGATGGTCAGGGGGGTGGTGTCGATGCTGTCTTCGATGTAGCCTCTCGCCTTCTCATGAAATAGCCTATAAACCCAATCCACTCTGATCTAGTACTGGGTGAAATAAAAAAAGTTGGTTCATTCTGATTCTGGATCTGGCTGGAGAAGAACCGCATGTCTCCTTCAAAGCAACAACTCGCACCGGCAGCATATGATATCTTTCCACAAGGGGTGGGATTTTTGAAAACTGGCCATTACAGAAAATCATATTATGCTCAATACTCTAAAAGGCGTAAGAGGTGTACAGGAGGTTAGTTCAATAATTAGCGTAGTATTCCTTACATATCATATAATGGCCGTGCCTTTCCCACAAGTATATCACCGAAACTTCCAAATATCCTACCTCTATCAGTAAAAATATCCATTATTCTGGTAGCCCGCTACCAACCTGCGGTGAGCGCCACAGGCACTGGATGGTGTTCTCCCCATAGGAGAGTGCAGATGATGTGCTTCCAGCGGTAGGGAAAGGTACTTGAGTTAAAGGTTTTTTTTGTTTTGTTTTGCAAAGTGTGGTAGTTTATATCTCGTCTCATCTTAAGCAATAGTACTGCCTAGCTTTTTTCGTTCCAGATTTTGCAGCCGTGTCGCACGGTAAGTTATCCAAAAGTGGGTAGTGATTGCAGAGAATGGAAAGGTGTTAGTGAGGATGTTCTGCGGGGGAGAGTCATGGGGTTTTGGCGAGACTTGGAGTCGGGAGTGGGAGGACATGATAATACCAAATAACCTAGCGTAAGTCAGATTAGGGCTATAAATTGAAAATTTCATACAGGGGGCGCTGGTCAGGATTTTCTTGAACTTGTCCAACAACTGCTGTCTATATCATACAAGTATGTTTAAACTGTGTCGAATTTTCCTTCTCCATGCCCTCTTATTGGCTCGGTTGACTCGGTTTCGCTTTTAGTTAGCCCTAATCCGATTATATGATCGGTCGGGGAGAATGCCGGTAAGGTAGCGATGGGTTTCCATCTCTTGACTCAAGAGGGTCACCCGTGTAGGAACTTTTTAACAAATTTTGTAGGATGAACGATGTACCGTATCTGTCGCACTGAGCAATACCGTATGGTAGGCATGATGCATATCAGGTGGCTCTCTCCAAGAATCCAGGTTAATGGGTGTGAATGCAATACCGGTAGATTAGTAGATCAAGCCATGGAAAAGGAACAGAGCCAGCCTAGACATTCGAGTTCCGAACTTGCGATAGCATAATTAATGAGCTGACCAACGAACCTTTCACTATTCCACAGGCCCCAATAGTTTCTCGTCCTCCTCGCCGTAGTCCCAAGCAAGATGGTAGTCAGAGTACTGTACATGGCCGTGTGCTCCAAGAGGAGAATCGTTCTCTGGAGGATTCTTCCAGGTCGCATGTTAGTCATGGATCCTCTCGTGTGGACGTGGCTGGATGGTAAATTTACTGATGCATTGTCACACCACAAGCCACATCACCCCGCTTTCTTCATATCTGCTTACGGAAGTTTATCAATTCACCCGATACTCGTACTCCCAGAAATCGCTGCACTACTTCTACCTTGAACTAACATTTTGAACAGAGCATCATGACCCATGTCACAAACACGCACTCCTCAATCACATTCGGCGACAACAATGCCAACTGCCCCATTATAACGGATAGTTTCAATACACACACCACCGTCTGTAAGCCCGACGAGGATGCGCAGATAATGCGTTGGCTCTCTCCGCTTGAGCCGAGCAACAGACATCAAAGTGTACGCACCGGCCGACTTGCGGGCGTTGGGAATTGGCTTTAGGAAACGAGTGAGTTTCGGGAGTGGAGGAGGGGTAAGGGTGGAGCCGGTACGGCTGTGTTATTTTGCTCCGGGAATCCGGGTGTAGTAGGCAAGACTTATATAAAGTAAGTGGTTGGATTCTTTGGAAGAGGCCAGTCAGCTGACGGGGAGAAATACTAGCTCCCTGGTGATCGATGGGCTGTGCGATGAGGCAGGAGAGGAAGACATCATAGTCGCATGCGTGTACTGCGACTTCACTGCTCAGCAAGAGCAAACAATCACCAGCATGATGGGAGCAATTCTGAAGCAGCTAGTAGGCGGAGGCGACATCCCGATTCACGTACGGAAAGCGTTTCAGAAAGGGAAAAAGGTGATTGGTGGCAGAGGGCTCCTTCTTGCCGATTTGGTGGAGATGTTGATGACCGCCCTTGCTTCTTTACCCCAAGTCTTCATTTGTATCGATGCGCCGGACGAATGCCTACCGAAGCATCTGCCAGAGCTTCTTGAGTCACTGAGAGATATTATTCTGGAGTCCCCTAGGACGAGAATATTCCTCACTGGGAGACCTCATGTCGAGGGAATCATTAGAAGATATTTCGCCAAGGCGGTCGTGATACCTATCAGTCCTAACACGGATGATATTAGGAATTTCCTGGAGATGAAGTTAGACAGGGATGGCGAGCCTGAGGCGATGGACAACGATTTACGGGCGGATATTGTGAAAGTTATTCTAGATAAGATGTCTGATATGTGCGTAGGAGTATTTAGCCTCCCATCCTATCGATAGCCTATGTTTACGAAAGATTATATGCAGATTCCTCCTCGTTTCGCTAAACATAGAGGCTATTCTAGGGGAAGTGACGATTGGCCTGAGAAGAAAGAAACTTGAAGAAATGGCACGAGGAAATGGACTGAGTGATGCCTACGAGGCAACTCTGAACCGAATGAAGGGGAAGAAGGGAAATAAAGAAGTACTCGGATTGAAGGTCCTAAAGTGGGTGTTGTATTCGGAACGACGGTTACGGGCCGAGGAACTCTGTCATGCCCTTGCGGTGGAGATGGGATCTCTAGATCTGGATCAGAAAAATATCCCCGCCTTACGAACACTCATATCATCCTGCCTGGGTCTTGTCACGGTCGAGGAGTCTTCGTCCACAGTCCGATTGGTGCACTTCACGTTGCAGGAGTATCTCTTAAGTAACCTGACGCTATTCCTTAGTCCCCACTCAACAATTGCGGAGGTTTGCTTGGCATACCTCAATTTTGGATGTATCAAGGATCTTTCGCCAATTGCTGACTCGGTCCCCCCCAACTATGCCCCTTCTAGAATATGCTTCTATTTACTGGGGGAAGCACGCGAGAATGGGGATGACGGAAAATGTTAAAATACTTGCACTGAGGCTTCTGGATAGATTTGATGAGCATATATCTACTCAACTACTGTTATTGCACTATAATAAACGTCGTGGCTCGGGACCTAGTTTTAGTAAGGAGTTGGGGCCTAGGGGGTTTACCGGGCTCCACGGGGTAGCGTTTCTTGGGATAGTGGAGATACTTGCTGCTGTATTGGAGATGAAGGAATGGGCTGTTAACGCAACCGATTGCATGGGGAGTACTGCTCTCACTTGGGCAGCCATAAATCGGTACGAGGATGTTGTAAAGATGCTTTTGGAACGCGAGGACGTGAATCCCAACCAGCTAGACAGCGTCTATGGCGCGACGCCACTCTTGGGCGTCTAGTATGGGGAATTCCGGGGTAGTAAAGATACTTTTAGAACGAGAGGAAGTCAACCCCGACCTGCCAGCCACCATCAATGGCCGAACGCCACTCTCGTGGGCAGCGGGGAACGGGCATGCGGAGATTGCAAAGATCCTTTTAGCACGAGAGGAGGTCAATCCCGACCAGGCAGACACCACCTATGGCCGAACGCCACTCTCGTGGGCAGCGGTGAACGGGCATGCGGGGATTGCAAAGATACTTTTAGCACGAGAGGATGTCAATCCCAACCAGGCAGACACCAAAGGTGGCTGGACACCACTCATGTCGGCAGTGTTGGGCGGGTGTAAGGAGTTATCAAAGCTGCTTTTGGAACGAAAAGAGGTTAATCCTGACCAGGGAGAGGCCGACTGTAGCCGAACGCCACTCATGCTGGCGTCGCAGTATGGGCTTGAGGGTGTGGCAAAGATGCTTTTGGAACGAGAGGACGTCAATCCTAACCTGGTGGACACCTTATATGGTCGAACGTCACTCTCGTGGGCGGCGGAGGGCGGGCATGAGGGGCTAGTAAAGATGCTTTTGGAACGAGAGGAGGTCAATCCCGACCAGGCAGACACCTGGTTGGGCCGAACTCCACTCTCGTGGGCGGCTGAGAATGGGCATTCAGGGGTCGTAAAGATGCTTTTGAAACGAGAGGGCGTCAATCCCGGTCAGGAAGACAGTTGCGGCCAAACACCCATCTGGTGGGCGGCCCTATGGGGGCATGGGCGGGTTGTAAAGATCCTTTTAGAACAACAGGAGGTCAACCCCAACCATGCAGACACCGCATATGGCAGAACGCCACTCTCGTGGGCAGCGGTGAATGGGGATGCGGAGATTGTAAAGATACTTTTAGCACGAGAGGACGTCAATCCCAACCAGGCAGACACGGTCTATGGCCGAATGCCACTGGCATGGGCGGCTATGAAAGGGCATGAGGCGGTAGTCAAGATGCTTCTAGAACGAGAGGAGGTCGATCCTAGTAAGGGAGACTCTCAGTATGGCCGAAAGCCGATATGGACCCTCAAGTTCTGGCACCCTTCGAAGAAAACTGATGCCTATCCTAACACCATCCGACCAGTCCTTTCGCTCAAGAGATTGAAGAAGAAACTCAACGTGTTCCACGACCAAGACCCTGAAGGGGAGGGAAAAAGCGACAAATAGTTCCTACCTACAAACAACTCTGTGGGCACCGTACTCGTACGGGCGAAGAAGCTATGCAAGAAAAGAAGAAAGCACAATAAAAGGTGAGAGAGGAAAAGCTAATTGAGCCACTGGAGAAAGAGAAGGAGAACACTACGGGAGAGGGTAAGGCAGATTTTAGGTGAGCGCGTGAGATGCAGGATGACACTACTAGTACAAGCTCGCAAGGGGAAACATGAAATTACTGGCAAAAAGCGAATATTGGAGGTTCCACAATAGAGAAAATAGAGTAATAGTGCAGACGCAATACTCCTGTATGGTATTTCATCACTGAATCTTTCATTTATCTCATAGTATTTCTCATTTTCATTCCGCCTCCTTCGCGGACGCGCATATTCCCATCCATAAATGGTTACCGAATGTGGGGTCAGTGAAGGCAAAGCCCTTTGTCGATTTATATGTAAATTGTTTCTGGTAAAGGGTGTTCCTATGCGAAGCACTGGCCCTCTGTGATGTAATTGATAGCATGAATTTGGCTCATCAAGAAGAACAGTTATAGTGCATATCTGGAATTCATCTTTCGCATAGAGAACCATGTACATGATAGGAGTGAAGTACAGAAATCAGGATGAAGAGAAGGGAAGAGCGAATGCAGGAGTTATGTATTTAAGGACGCTGGTCTCTATACTATGTGCCATGATAGAATACAGATCAAGACAGTCTCCTCCAGTATACAAGTTCCAGTTGTGGAGATAGTTTTGATTTGCTTTAATTCTCCTTGTTTCTTTCTGGCTACTTGGCATTTGGCTACTTTTTCTTTTCCTTCCTTCCGGGAAATTCTAACTACACTCTATCCAATTATGTTTCTGCATATTTATTTCCTGTATTCTCTGGGTCAGTGTCCGGCACGTGTTTTTGGGGCGGCGGTTTCCAGCATACCCCCTTACAGATAAATATCGGTCTCACGACTCGAAGAAAAAAAAGCTCGAAGAAGTCATGTCTCTATTCACATGAAGCTTTGGGGCTAACCTTGTAGTAATTTCCCTTAATTCCCCCACGCGGCCGCCGTCTGTTCCCTCTACGGACTATACCTTATACTCACCGTGACGCTAATTCCTCCGGCTAATCCACCCTAGGGCGTGATGCATCGCACTTGACTCAAAAGCTGGGTAAGGATTGAAAAAGAATGAATAGCAAAGACAACCCTACCGGTGAACAAAGTAGAGTAATTACCGCCTAAAGTTAATCTAGTGAAACTCTTTTTCGTCCCAAGAGGGGATAAGGGGTGCGAGTTAAGATGTTTCGCAAAGTAGACCTTCTCAATTAGTTGTTTCTCTTAAATAAAGGACCGCAGTCTCGGAAAACGACCCCCTGCTTTTGCACCTCTCGATGTAGCTGCTACGTTGAAAGCTAAATTATTCAAGTGACTAGAGTGGGTTGACAGGGGATAAGGAGGATCATCTGTGGAGGAGACTGATGGGTTTTGGGTGAGACGTCGGGTTTGAAATGGGAGGAAATGATAATATATTGGGATGGATACTTTAGAATTGAGTTTATTTGTTGCTTGACTGTAGAGGGTCACCCATTTCACAGGAGGTTTTATAAAGATATCGAATTATTAGAGTCGGTAACAGATTTTGTAGGGTGAATGGTGCACCGTAGTTTCAGTATCTAAGTTATCACACTAATCAATAGGCCAGGCATGAGGGATACAAGTATCGGGTGGCTCAGTTGCGAAATCTAGATTCGTGGGGTGTGAATACAGCAGCGCTTGGTAGTACTGCTGAAAAGGAAAAGGGCCAGTCTCACAGCTTAGACCCTGTTTTGTTGCGATGGTTCCATTCCGCCTGGCGGCAGTTTCTGCCGGGAAATGGCCTTCTCTCCCTTTTGAAACCGTCATTTTATTGGGAAAACGGAACGGAACCAGCGCAACCGAACAGGGCCTTAGATATTCGAGTCCCGAAATTCCGGTAGGGTAGTTGGGTAAGTGGGCTCAACTAACCTTTCACTATTCCGCCAGCTCCAATGCTCGCTAGTTTTTCTGGCCATAGCCCCGAGGGTGCAAGATCGCTGGAGAAGGTGTATCCCGCATAAAATGGTAAGGACCGGCCAGGCGCTAGTACGTTGAAATAAGATGGGGCTGAGGTGAAACTTACGATTGCGTCAAAATAAGAGCCCTGAAAGGATTAGTCCTGGCTGCAAGGAGTTAGCCTATGTCGTCTTATTGCGATTTCGAGACAAAGCTAGGATAAAAATCTTATTTGAACGTACTAGTGCCTGGCCGGTTCTCACCAGTTAACGCGGTAGTCGTGTGCTCAATCAAACTGGAGAAATGATCACTAGGAAATGCTTTCATGTCGCATATTAGTCATGGATACTCCTAAGGTGCAAGTACTGTACTTTGTAGCGGTGGCTTCGTACTGAATCGTTGTCACACCACGAGCCACATCGCCCCGCTTTCTTCAGCTCTGCTCCCGGAAAGCTTATGAACTCACCATATATTCCGACAAATCGCGGCACAACTTCCATCTTCAACCGAGATTTTGAACAGAGCATCATGACCAATACTACAAATGCGCACTCCATCAAATTCGGCCACCACGACACCAACTGTGGCAACATAAGAGATAGTTTCAACACCAATATCTATACATCCGACGAGGATACCCAGATAATGTGTTGGCTCTCTCCACTAGAACCAAAAAACAGGCATCAAGGTCTGCGCACCGACCGGTTTGGGGGCGTTGGGGATTGGCTGTTGGAAACAAGTGGGTTTCGGGAGTGGAGGGGGGGTCAGGGTGGAGCCGATAAGGCTGTCTTGTTTTGCTCCGGGGATCCGGGAGTGGGTAAAACATATTTGAGGTAGGTCGCGGGATTCACCAAAGGAGGCGAACATGGCTAACGGCGAGAACCCTAGCTCTTTGGTGATTGATAAGCTATGCGATCAGGCCGGGGATGGGGACATCGCGGTTGCAGGGTTTTACTGCGACTTCCTTACTCAGCAAGAGCAGACAGTCACCAACATGATTGGAGCTATTCTAAAGCAGGTAGCAGGCAGAGGGGGTATCCCAAAGGACATACGTAAGGCCTTTCTAAAGGCGAAAAGGGAGTTTGGTGGCAGAGGACCATTGCTCGCGGAGCTGATGCGAATGCTGAGAACGGCTATTGCTTCAGTGCGGCAGGCTTTCATCTGTATTGATGCGCTCGATGAATGCCTGCAAAAGCATCGGCCAGAGCTCCTTGAGTCCCTGAGAGATATTGTGCGGCAGTCGCCGGGGACAAGAATATTCCTTACCGGGAGGTCCTATGTCGAGGGGGCCGTTCAAAAATATTTCGCCGAGGCGGTCGTCATAACCGTCACTCCTAACACTGGTGACATGAGGAATTTCCTGGAGATGAAGTTGGACAGGGATGACGAGCCGGAGGCGATGGACAACGATTTGCGGGCGGATATTATGAAAGTTATTCTGGACAAGATGTCTGATATGTGCGTAGGAGCATTGGGCCTTCTAATCCGATCGATGATGTATACTTACGAAAAATGATGTGTAGATTCCTCCTCGTTTCGATAAATATTGAGGCCGTTCTAGGAGAAGTGACAATTGGTCTGAGAAGAGAGAAGCTTGAAGAGACTGCGCGGGGCAATGGGCTGAGCGATGCCTACACGGCAAATCTGGCCCGACTGAAGGAGCAGAAAGGAAGTAAAGCAGCAGTCGGATTAAAAGTGCTCAAGTGGGTGCTGTATTCGGAACGGCCGTTACGGGCTGAGGAGCTTTGTCATGCCCTCGCCGTCGAGATGGGATCTCAAGACCTGGATCCGAAAAACATCCCCGTGTTACGCACACTCCTGTCATCTTGCCTAGGTCTTGTCACGGTTGAAGCGTCTTCGTCCATAGTCCGACTGGTGCACTTCACGTTGCAGGAACATCTCTTGAGTAACCCAACCCTATTCCATAGTCCTCACTCAACAATTGCGGAGGTTTGCTTGGCATACCTCAATTTCGGATGTATTAGGAATCTTTCCCCAATTGTTGACTCGGCCCCCTCAACAATGCCCCTTTTAGAATATGCTTCGTTTTACTGGGGGGAGCACGCAAGAATGGAGATGACGGAAAATGTCAAAATACTAGCACTTAAGCTTCTGGACAGCTTCAACAAGCATATATCTGCTCAACTACTGTTATTACGCTATACGAAAGGATACTGGTACCATGATTTTAAAAGGAAAGGAGGACCTATAGGATTTACAGGACTCCACGGGGTAGCATTTCTTGGGGTAGGGGAGATACTTGCTGCTGTATTGAAAACGAAGGAATGGGATGTTAATGCAACCGATTGCACGGGGAGTACTCCCCTCACGTGGGCATCTAGGAAAGGGCACGAGGAGGTTGTAAAATTGCTTTTGGAACAAGATGGCGTCAACCCCGATGATGCGGACACCTACTTTGGCCAGACACCACTCTCGTGGGCGGCAGAGAAAGGGCATGAGGGGGTAGTAAAGATTCTCTTGGGACGAGAGGATGTCGATCCCAACCGGACAGATACCGGCTCTGGCCGGGCACCACTCTCGTGGGCGGCAGCGAACGGGCACGAGGGGGTAGTAAGGATTCTTTTGGAACGTGAGGACGTAGATCCCAACAAGGCGGACACCGACTATGGCCGAACACCACTCTTGTGGGCAGCCGGGTGGGGGCATGAGGGGGCGGTAAAGGTACTTTTGGAAAGAGAGGACCTCAATCCCGACAAGCCAGACGACTGGTATGGCCGAACACCACTCTCGTGGGCAGCGAAGAACGGGCACGAGAGGGTAGTGGGCATGCTTTTGAAACGGGAGGGCGTCGATCCCGACCATCCAGACATCCGCTATTACCGAACGCCTCTCTCGTTGGCAGCAGAGAGCGGGCATGAGGCGGTAGTAAAACTACTTTTGCAACGACAAGAGGTCGATCCCGCCAAGGTAGACTGCGTCTATGGCCGAACGCCACTCGCGTGGGCGGTGGAGTGTTGGCATGAGGGGGCTCAAAATATGCTTTTGGAACGAGTGGAGGTTAAGCCCGCCCAGGCGGACGCTAAATATGACCGAACACCAATCCCGTGGGCGGCGGAGCATGGGCGTGAGGCGGTAGCAAAGATGCTTTTAGAGCGAAAGGATATCAACCCCAACCAGGGCAACACCGACTATAGCTCTCTCGGGTGGCCTACAGCCGGTATGAGGAGGTAGTCAACATTCGAGGACAGGACGATATTGATTCGGCCGGAGCCGATCACGATAGCCATGAACCCCCCCCCCCCCCGGAGAATACCGCTCCTGTGGAGGGGTATGGCAGAGATGCAGTCCAAACGCCGCAATCTTAATAGCGACATCACAGACCTCCACGCTCGACTTGCACTCCCGTCACTGACCCCGCATGTCCGCAGATCGTGACTTCGCCCAACCAGGCCTCCAAGCTGCCTCAGCCACCCTTTGTCAGGCCCCTCCAGTTCGGTATCCTTCCGGGAAAACTAATACCCACTTAACAACATTTGAGTAACGTGATTTACGGGGAAGCGGCTCACAACAGGGATCCGGCTCACCCATAGCAACCGGTGAAAAATCAAACCTACATTTTATTATCTCCCTGAATAAGAGAGGTATTAGTTTCAAATTTTAGATACAAGTACTTTAAGATATTGAGAATCAGGAAATATAGTTTCTATTTCTCAGGTAAAAATTGCTGCTCTGGTATAGTGGTTTTTCTTCAAAAATAGGCTATGATTGGTAGAGAGTGTATTGGGGTTCTTATTATTTCTATGCTGTTCGGAGGTGTCCTATATATACACAAGCTCGACACTACAGAAAAAACTTCAACAATATCACTACT
>Ga0307509_10001509_pt1 | contig 39239 bp, 58 predicted proteins | sample 10_EM_MG_FD_202245 | JGI IMG/M metagenome (GOLD analysis project Ga0307509, IMG submission 202245) | Populus trichocarpa ectomycorrhiza microbial communities from riparian zone in the Pacific Northwest, United States - 10_EM | ecosystem: Host-associated > Plants > Roots > Unclassified | place...
TGTGTTGCCATCGAAGTCATGCCAAGGCGTACCGGCCGGGATCGTCCGATAGGGCGGCACCGTCGACGTCAATGGTGCAGCGAGAGCCTGGCTCGGCGTCACGATGAGCAGTGGCGTCGGGTCTACGCCCGCTGTCGGCGCCGCCGAGAGCGTGAACTCGAGCCCGTTTTGTTGCACCCACACGGCCCCGCGCATGCCGTAGAACTCGAGCTGCTCGAGCACGGCCAGCGGCGTGCCGGCGCGGCTCCACTGCGCCCATGCGTCGCGAAGGCGGATGCGGTAGGACGCCTCACTCTCGGCCTGCCCTTGGATGAGGTTGCGATCGTTGCCGAGATGCGCGAGCGCATCGGATGGCGCCTCATCGGGATACGCCACCTTGCGCGCATCGTCGGCGTCGACAATCGTATCGTCGATGTATTGCGGCCAGCCGAGCGCTTCGGCCTGGCCATTGGGCCCGGCGACGAGGAACGGTATCGGCAGGCCGCGCCACCAGTCGACGAACGTAGAGCGCATCAGACGGCCACGTAGCTCAGGGTGAGGGTCGGCGGATATACCGGGAGCACGAAGCTCGAGACGCTGCCGAGCACCAGGTTCGCCGCCACGCCGTTGATGGTCACACCGGTGCAGTCGACCACGCCGTCGATGGTCATGATGGCGTCGACTACCTCAGCGATGCGCACAACGCCGTTGACAGGGATCGCCGCGACGTACGTCTGCAGCGACGTCACCACCGCCGCCTGCACCGTAGCGAGTTGCGCAACGAACACCGTCACTGTGGCCGCGATCGTGACCGGCGTTGTCGTCGGCGACTGCACGATAGGGTTGTCGCAACCGCGAGCTCGCGGCGTGATGTAGGCTTGAATGGCGGCGATCGTCGCCGTCGGCAGCACGCCACCAGGCCCCGAGACGATCACGTTCACCTTGTTATTGATCACCGCGTCAGGTACGACGGTGCACTGCGTCACCTGACTGCCGACGTCTGGGGTAGTCGTCGCGAGGAGCTGGTAGAGCCCTTGCGTCGGCACCACCGCGAGTGAGGCCCACCGATCGCGGCAGCGCTCCACCAGCGCCGCATCGCTCTCCAGATCGCTCCCTTGGCTCGTAATCCACGAGCCGGGGCAACTGACCAGGTACGTGTCGCCGGCCGCAAAGGAGGGGTTCGTGGCGCCGTTGGCGAGGGTGACCGTGATGCCCACACCGCCGATGTTCGCGAGCGTCGTCAGCGGTCCTGCGGCCACCGGCGTGCCGCCGTCGAGCGCATACGACCACGTGGCGACGCCTGCCTGGCCAGTTGACGTAATCAGCACCAGGAGCGAATGCGGGCCCACGGGCGTGCCGCTCGGCGTGACCGTGCCCGTGCCTGAGCCGGTGTGCACCACGGCGTTGTATTGGGTCGCTGGGTTCGACAGCGACACGCCCGGGAGGGGCGTCGTGAGCAAGATGGTGGCGGTCGCGCTGTTGCTCGGCTCGAGGTACACCGAGCCGGCGAACTCGGCGCGCACCGAGATCACGGCCGTGCCGGGGACCGCGCCCACGGCTGCTGGGATTGTGCCGCCGCCAGTGCTGAGATAGCTGCGGCCCGAGACGGTGAAGGTGAGCTTGAGCGGTGAGGCTGCCGTGTAGTTGTAAGCCCCATTCGAGGTATTGGACGCGGTGATATTGCCGGCGGTGAACGTCGCCGGGAGCTGGTCGAGATCGTAGATCTGATCTGCGGTGAGCGCGGTCCAGCCGGGGTAAAGGGGCGCGTAATCCAGGAGCGAGCCGCCGGCGATGGCCGGGATGTAGACGGCGCCGAAGTCTACGATCGCCGTCGCCATGGCCATCAGGCGCGTGCGCTCGGTGCCGAACGGTTGCCAGGCGGTGACCGGGAACCCGGCGGCCTGGTAGTTCGCGAGGAGCGCGTTGAAGACTTGCTCTTTCGTGGGCGCAACCAAGAGCTCGGCGAGCGTCGTCATGGGCCCCCCACGAGAATCGAGTAAGACGCCTGCGAGACGTTCATCGTCAGCGTGAACGGCCCGGTAGCGGCGGTGATTACGATCGTGATGGTCAGATCGCCGCCGCTGACGAACAGCGCCTGCACATCGGCGGCCTGTACCTCCTCATCCTTCTCGGCCTCGGCCTTGACTTGCGCCTTGAGCAATGCCAGCGACGACGGCGAGACGCGGCCGAGGAGGTACTGGCGCACGTCGAGGCCACCGTCCGCGCCGCTCGGGTCGACGGCGGCAAGGCCACCGCGGCGAGTCGTCAGGCGGCGCGCGACGCGTTCGCCGATGACGCGCGACGGGCTCGTGATGACCACATCGACGAGGCCAGTGTCCGAGACGCACGCGGTGTCGAAGCCGTAGTCGGTCGCCATGTCAGCCTCGCAACACGAAGTGACGCGACAATGAGGCGTCGACGATGAACGCGTTGACGACGCCTGATTGCCACTGGACTTGGAAGGTGTGCGCGCCTGCCGTCAAGGCGAGCACGATCGGCATGTGCAACGTCTGGACGATATTCTGCAGCACGCTGCTCGAGTGGATCAGTTTTGGCCCTTGAACCTGCACAACGCCGTCGACGCGCACCTGGAAGAACACGGCGTCGCTACCCGTCGCGAGGTTGTATCGGCACTGCACATGGGTATCGAGGACGTAGGTTCTCGCATATGGCACCGTCGGCGACCATGCCGCGCCCACGTTCGTCATCGCGAGCGGCGACGTGCCGGCTCCCATATTCCCATCGTCGTGCAAGATCACCGGCACCGTCGTCACGGCGATGCCATCGATGTATGCGGCGGGTGCGAGGTTGCCGCCGGCGATCGAGTCCTTGAGCGCGGTATATTTCGGATCGAGCGCAAACATGTTGTCGCCTGCCGCGGTGGCCATCGCAATCGCCGTCGCTGACGGAGTGAACGCCATCGTCTACCCCGCCACCACGGTTGCGGTGTTGAGCGGCGAATTGGTGACCGGAACTCCCATCGAGTCGAACGCCCCCACGGTGAGCACAGGCGTCTTGGTGGGGCCGTTGCCGAGCTGCACGAGGGAACCCTTGACGGCTGTGGTCCCCGTCGCCTCGATGCTCACCGTCGCGCCCTTGACGGTCGCCGCTGCCGTGGCTTCGACGGTGGCCGTCGCGCCCTTGATCTTGATCTCGCCATCGGACGTGAGTGTCATGGACGACGCCGCGAACTCCACCTGATCGGCGTTGGCTACCCACTTGAGCGCGCGATCTCCCGAGAAGCCACAGCACACATACGGGCCCTCGGGATTGCCACCGTCCCAGCCGAGCAGCACCGTCGAGCCCAGCGTGAACTGGATTTTCGCGCCGGTGCCGACGCGCACGGGCACGCGCTGCAGGCCACCGAGTCGCGCCTCGTTCCGACTCCCTATCGGGCGCACGTCGACGCTGGCCAAGTCGGTCGCCTGCGCCACCACCTCGCATAGGTAGGTAGCGTAGTAGTCGACGCCCGCGAGCGCCTGCTGGGCGATGGTCTGCGTCGCCGCGCTCGTGCCGCGCTCCTGGTCTGGGAAGTCTACCCACACCCGCGAACGCAGCCGGCCCGAGTCGATGGTGTCCATGACCTGGCCGACGTTGCCGACGTTCGCCAGGCTCGCGCCCGGCTCCACGAATGGCGACTCGACGCCAAGGAGATACGAGCCGTCGTTCGGGTCGCGATTCATCACGTCGAACGTTGCCGAGCTGGTGGGCCACGTCTCTTCGCCGATCCACAACTTGCCATCCGAGAGCATGCGCAAGCTCATTGCAGGCGCCACGATGTCGAGCAGCGCGCGCAGGTTCCGCCGCACGCTGTTGCCGCCGAAGACGCTCCACGCGGTGAGATTCTGTCCGAGGAAGGACGGCGCGATGGTGCTCGAGAGCGTTTCACCCGAGTCCTGGCAAAGGCTATTGAGGACGTCGCGCACGTAGGCGCCAGGCTGCACGAAGCTCCGCGGCGAGCTCGGCTTGCTCATGCCGCCGGCGCCGCCGATCACGCGCACGTGCATCGCGTCGAGGAAATGGCCGGCGCGATTCGGGTCAACGACGCCGTGGAGCTCGTAGCCGGCATCGGCCTTGAGCGTGACCTTGGTGCCGGGGGCGAAGCCGGAGTCCTCGACCTGATCGAGAATCAGATCTGCGAACCACACGCCGATGAGCGGGCGCAGTACGACGCCGCTCACCACCGCTACGCCGTTGGCCGTCACGAGCGCCATCAGAGCGGCCCCAGGTTCTGCGTGTTGGTGGACGGCAACGGATAGGCGCCAGGGTCGAGGATGGAGCCGATGGCGCCGACCTCCGTCTTCGTGGCGTTCTTTTTGCCGGGCTTGCGGAACTCGATCGCGCGCATGCGGAAGCTGCCGATGCCTCGCTCGTCGATGTGTGGCCCGCCGCCGCCGACGAACTGCGCCGCCTTGATGTCGTGCATCGCGAATAGCGGATTCTGGACGTCGTACGCTGGTGGTGAGCCCTTGAACGCCGCCGGGAATAGGACCGGCCACAGCGCTGCGAGCGCCTTCAACTGCTCGGGCGTCCAGATCAGGAGCTCGATGTCGATGGGCACCACGTCAACGCCGTGGAACGTGACGCGCGCGCCGTCGGTGCCGGCTGGCTTCTTTTTGTCGAAGTCGCGGCCTTTGTCGAAGTTGATGCGGCAGATGCCCGGAGTGAACGGCCTCGTTGACGGCACGCCCAGGTAGATGAAGTCGAACGGGTTCGAGGCATACGTCTCGCCCTCGAACCCCGGGCACCAGAGGGCGCCGTCTTCGCGCGTGTAGATGGGCTTACGCCAAAAGACGAACGACGCCTGTTGGGGCGGTGGGAAGGCATTGACGTACGGCGTGATGGGATCGCCGGCCATCAGTACGCCGCCACTTGTGCGCCCTCGAGCGCGTGCGTCGTCGCCACATGCGTTGCGTCGGCGACCTTGCGCGCGGTGTCCTCGTCGACGGCGCCGTGGAAGTTGAGCTCGATCTTCGGGATGTTGACCTCGACTTGCTTCGACGCGCCGCCGCTGCGCGTCTTCCTGTACGTGTTCTGCTCCTCCCTCGTCGTGGCGCTGGCATTGGTGAGTGCGATGCCGAGTCCAAGTGGGTTCATCGCGAGCGGCCCGCCGAAATCCCCTGTGATCGACTGATTGAATTGCTCCTCGGTCATGGATGCTTGGAGCTTGCGCGCGAAGACTTCGGGCGCGGCCTCCTTGATCTCCTTCTCGGTGGAGCGGGCCACGCGCTTGCGATCGACGGCGAGGCGATCGGCCGTGACCTGTGCCTTCTCGGCGGCGCCACCGGCGAATGCCTTCATCTCCCGGAACGCGAGGACCATGTCCTCGATCGTGTCCAGGCTCGGCAAGAACGCGTCGGCGAGCTCGGCGGCGACGGTGATGAGTTGCTTCGTCACATCCACGGCCGTCTCGATGCCCTCCGCGAGCTTCTGCGCGGTGTCGGCCGGATCGCCGATGAGGCTGGAGATCTTCTCGAACATGGAGTCGAGCGCGCCTTGGATACGCTGTCCGGTGGGGCTATCAGGATCGAGCCTCTCGAGCATTTGCCCGAGCAGTGCCGTCGTGCGCGAGAAAAGCGGCGAATTCAAGATCGTCTTGGCGAAGTCGTTCCACTTGCCCTTGAGCGCGGTCATGCGCGACTCGAACGTCTGTGAGTATTGCGCCATTCCGCTCCCGAGCTTCGCCCCTTGCGCCTTCTCAATGCCCTTGTAGACGGTGTTGAGCAGGAGCTGCGGGTCCATGTTGCCGCTCTCGGCGCGCTCTTTGGCCTCCTTTGACGTGACCTTGAGCTCCTTGCCGAGCGCGGCGTAGAAGTCCTTGACGTTGAGCCCCATGTTCAGCAGGCCCTTCTCGTCGACGCCACCGCGTTGCTTGATCTTCGTGAACGAGCCTAGCAGCTCCTGCACGCGGCCCGCGTTGCCGCCTTGGCCCTCACCCGCGGCGATGTCGCCAGCGGCCGCGAACGCGGTGCGCGTGGCCTGCTGATTCATGCCCGCGCGGCGCATCGGAAGGAGCATGCGGCGAATTGTGTCGTCGCCGAACCCCGTCAATTTCGAGAACCGGCCTGCGTCCTCGCGGAACTCTTGGCCGCCTTTGGCCCCGAGGCTGAGCCGCTCGCCGAGCTGCAGCGTCTGCTCCTTGGCGCCCTCCTCGAACGCGGTCTTGAGGCCTTCGGTGAAGATGTCGACGGCCCTCTTGGCGCCGTCAATCATGCCGCTGACGATGCCTGTGGCGACGTTGGCGAGGGCTGAGCCGAGGAACGCGGCCGACGTGAGCTTGCCGAAGCTCATGTGCTCACCCATGGACTGGCGATTGCCGGCGCGCTCATACGCCTTGTCATACATCCGCTGCCGCGAACGATCGGACGCTTGCGCGGCCCGCTGTTGCGCCCGCGCCGCCGAGAGTCCAACCTTCTCCCACATCTTGCCGAACGCGTCCGCTTGCTTCTTCTGCTCGCGCGCGGCGGCCATGCCCACCTGCCCGAGCTGCTTGCCGAGCCCGCCGAGCTCCTTGCCGCTCACCGCCGCCTGCGTGCGCTTGGCCTGCGCCTCCACCTGGCGCAAGGCGTCGACGGCGCGCTTCCCGGGTTGGGAGACGCTGTCGACAAGCTTGAGGCCGAAGGTGAACTCCTCCACCTACCGACTCCCCGTGGGCGGCGGCATGTGGTCGACCGCGTAGCAGTGGAAGATCTTGGCAAGCATCAGGTAGGCAACCTCCGCTTCTATGCTGACGTCACGATCGCCGTGAATCAGCGCCTTCAGTGCTACCGCTGCCGTCGCCAGGCCCTGTGAGTCGATGCAGTGGACTTGGTCCCACAGGGCTACAACTTTTTTGAGCGGAACTCGATCTGTTCTCCGGCTGCCTTCATGAGCTGATCTGCGAACCCGTCCACCATCGCCGGGCGCGCCTTGAACGCCTCCATGCACTCTTCCCGCGCGGGCCAGCGGATTTGCGTAAGCGCGGCGTTCTCGACGGCAGCGCGCACGGCCCAGATCTTGTCGACGTCGTTCTTCGTCTCGCGCGCCTTGAACAGCTGCTCTGCGAAAATGCGGTATTCGCCACGCTCGGGTGCCGTCATGACGAAGCCCATGACCTGCTCCTCCGCGTCCATGGCCTCGACGAGGAATAGCGCACGGCCCGGAAAGAGGGTGCGGATGGCCTCGAGCTTGTCATCAGTGGGTAGTGCCACGGGGTGTCTCCTTTGCTCCTCGGCTGTCGCGTGGGTGGCGACGGAAGCCGGGAGCGGTGGGTGGTGCGAGTTACGCCACAGGGTCTCCGAACAGGAGCACGCCCGCCTTGTAGATGCCGGCGATCGAGAGCTCGAACGGCGTCGTCGTCGCGTCGTTTCCGCGCTGATTATTGCCGGCGATATTGGTGATGGTGCAGCCAACGAGAGTGTCCTGGCGTGTGTCGGTGCCGCCGTTGACGCTGTACGTGATGCGGAGGTTGAAGAACACCGTCATGGCCGGGTAGAACCCGCCCTGCGTGATCTGGCTCAGCCAATCGTCGGCCTCGGACACGAGCAGCTCGATGCTCCCCGAGCCCACGCCGTAGCCGCTGGTGACGCCCACTCGGCCGATCTGATTGCCTTGAACGATGCCCTTATCTTGCGCTGCGGCCCAATTGATGCCCTGAACCACGCCCTTTGGGAAAAAGAACGGGATTGAGCCGTAGACTTGCGCCGTCTCACCTTCCACGGCAAGGTCGGTGAAGCTAAACCGGACGCCGTTGTAGAGTGTCTGCTGAGCCACGCGCGGCCTCCCTTACGCTGCCTGCAGGGTCATGCCGATGTTGACAATGACCTGTGTTGGATAGCCCCACGGCTGCACCGCGACGTTGAAGATCAGTTGCCCCGTGCTGTAGATGTTGTTGGTGCGCGTCACCTGGCAACGCACCGCCACGGCGTTGCCGAGCGGCAGCGGCGCCACCGGCAAGCCCGCTTGCTCGGCCGTCGTCATCTTCGACTCGATCTTGATGGCGTAGTCCTCGCGGATGGTGCCCGCGATACCGTTGCGCGTCTGCGTCGGAATGCGCGCCAGCGTGTAGGGCCGCGCGTTCACGACGGCGATGCCGCTCGCCTGGTCGATGACGCGGGCGTTTGTGAACGGGTAGTAATCGCTCGTGGCGATGGTGGCCGTGAAGCCGCGATTGATGAACACCGCCGAGCCCGCGCCGTAGGTCTGCAGGCTCGTGATGCCCGCGTTGTAGAAGCTCAGGCCAAAGGCGAAGTCGTCGCGCACGCAAGAGGTGAACCCGGCCAGGCCGCCGAGCTCGACGGCGCCTAGATCTTCGGACGATTCGTTGGCCACCGATCGTCCGATGGCACCCCACACGGCATTGCGACGGAACACGAGCCCCGAGAAGGCGCCGGTCATGATGCCATCGCCGGCGGCGGCGAGCACGTGCGGCGCACTCATACCCGCTCGAGCGGCGAGGATGACGCTGTCTGTGTCCGCTGAATCAACGATGACATCCCCGTTGTTGGGGAGGACCGTGCCCACCGTGGGCCCGCCAATGAGGAAGCGCGGGTAGATGTTCAGCGCATTGAACGCGAGCGCCTGCGTCTCGCCAGCGGCCACCAACGTCGCCCAGTCGGCGGCCGATGCCACCGCACCGACGACGCCGATGAGCGAGGAACGGAAGCTGTTCACGAGCGGCCCCGAGAGCAGGGCGCATGCGGCCGTGAAGTCCGCGACGGTGAACGTCGGCGGCGCGGTGTTGAAGGTGTAGTAGTCGCCCTTGACGGCCACGCCGGTAAACCCGAGCACGATGCCCGTGCCTGGGATCGCATACGTCGCCGCGCTGGTGATGACCGCCGACGTGCTGCCGCCGTTGTCGAGGCTGTAGGTGAATTGCGAGACGCCCACCACGCCGCCCAGCGTGATGGTGATGCGCACGCGGTAGGAGTCGACCGGCGAGGCCGCGAACGTCGGCACCGCCGGCGCCGGGGCGACCGGGCCGCTGGCGACGCCGAGCGGGGAGATCGTATAGGTGTCGCCGGCTGCATACGAGCCCGCGATAGGCTTGACAGTCGCGAACGTGCCAGGAACCTGCACGCCCGCCGTCGCCCACGCGGCCTTCGACAGCAGGGGCGGGCTAGTGACCGTAACACCGCCGGTGGTGACGCCGAAGGTGAACTGGGCCACGTTGAGCGAGCCGGGCACGGTGCACGTCATGGTGATGGCGGCGGACGGGCCTGGCGTCGCAGTGATGGCGAGCGCACCGGTGCCCACCTTGGCGACGGCACCGATGCCACCTTGCGTCGTCGCCGGCAGCGGCATGATCTGGACGAGCGAGCCCGGCGATGCCTGCAGCACGTAGGTGACCATCTCGAGCAACTCGCCGCCCACGAGCGTGCGCGCGGCCATGACCGGATCGCCGAGGTTGTCGATGGTGTTGGCGACACCGCCGCCGGCGTTGTTGCCCAAGCAGCAACCCATGACGAGGATGGTGTTTTGATTCGACCCCGGCTGCAGGCCGAGGTTGCCGTCCAGAACGTTGACTTTGACCGGATAGGCCATTACACGACTCCCGTCAGAACGACGTTGAAGGCCTCGTCGGTGATGATGGCCACCGGCGGCGCGGGCGGCGCGACAGGCGTCGGCACGAGGACGGTGAGCACGAGCGCGCGGCCGTGGCGGACGAGCCCGCCGTCCATCTGCACCCACCGCTCCGCGAGCGGCTTGTAGTAGAGCCCACGTTGAATGTCGACAACGTCGATGTATTGGGCCCGCTGATCTTGCAACGCCGCGAGGACGAGCACGCGCAGCGACTCGGTGGCGTCTACGTGGTCGATAGGCGTAGCCGTGGGCGAGGGATCGGCCGCCCACAGGTAGAAGTCGACCGTCTGTGAGATGCCCCATTGCGCCTCGACGGTGCGGTCGAAGTTGCCCGAGTAGGCCGGCGAGTCCTCGTAGGGCCCGCCCATGGGCACCATGACGACCATCGGCAGTGGCTGCCCCTGCGTGTGGACTTCCTCCTCGCCGTAGACCAGCGACACGCCGGTGAGCGCCTGCGACGCACGGAGCGCGCCGAACAGCGTCTTGAGCGGCCCGGCCATCAGCGCAGCATTTCTCGCACGGCGTCGGTGGCCGCGCTCTGAATCGGCTGCGCCCACAGGCCGAGGCCACGTTCCTGCTCGGGGAACATCTTGCGCGCCGGCATGACGCGCGTGCCAGCCTGGTGGAATTTTCCGTAACCGGCGATGCGCATGACGACCGTGGCCGAGCCCGGCACGTAGCGCGCGGTGAGGCTGCCTACGAGCTCGCCGGTGTCGCGCAAGATCGGATGGCCGTCGCCCTCGCGTTTCCTGCGTGCCCAGGCGTTGCCGTACGGGTCGCGTTGACTCACGAAGCCTGCGATGGCCGAGGCATGGCAAGCGTTCGCCACGTGCCCCCCAATGCGTTGGAAGACGTCCCCCGCGGCCAGGCCCTGCAGGCGCGCGATGAGCTCGTTCATGCCGGCCATCTACCACCAACTCCACGCGGAGAGCATCGCCATGTTCGCCGTCGTGCCGTCGCCGCGCGGGGTGAAGCCAACGGTGGGGTCACTGACCACGTAGTCGCCGGCGCGGTCGGAATCCGGCGGGAGGCCCGAGGAGTCGGCGTAGTTCGGGGTGATCGTTTGCTTGGCCACGCCGTCGAGCCATGTGTCCGCCCATTCCTTGCGCGACGTCATCACCTGCCAGTCGGGTGCCGCAGGGTTGAAGCCGAGCGAGAAGTAGAGCGTGAACGCGGCCCGGTAGCAGACCACGAGCGTCAAGGCCATGTCCCATCCCTGCGGCGTCGTCTGCAGCGGGAGTACATACTGCGAGTTGAGGTAGGTGTCAGCGATGGACGATTCAGCCTGCAATGCCGCCGCGACGCAGCCGGGAGACGCAGCCTCGAACCGCGCGAAGGCAGCTGGCGTGATCGCCAGTTGCTGCATTTGCGCCTCGGTGGCGTACTGCGACTGCGCCACGAGCTACGCTCCGCTGACCTTGATGGCCTTGAACCACAGGCCCGGGGCGGCGGCGCCACGAGCGCGACCGCCCATGTAGTAGCGATCTTCGAAGAACACCGTCGAGCTCGCGGGGTCGACGAGCGAAACGAGTTGCGGCGCCTCGCGCTCCTGCCACAACGCCGCGCGCAGCGAAGCCGAGCGATTGTCGAGGAGATACCAGACGGCCGTGGTGGGGTCGCCCGAGTCGGTGAGGTACTCGCTCACGACGACGTTGAACTGCCCCGCCCACACGTTCGACTGCGATCCGAACGTACCCGAAACGCCGTTCTTGCCTTCCGGGTAGAAGCTGGCGTTGGCGACCGTCAGCGCCGCGAACTGCAGCGACGGCGGCACGAGGATGGTCGTGCCGTAGCTGCCGAGCGGAATGCCATCGGGCCCCTTGAGCGTCATCAGCGCGGCTTGAGCGAGCGCGACGTTCACCGCGTTGAGCGGCTTGGTGGCGAGACTGTTGGACTGCGCGCCCGTCTTCGCCTGCGGGTCAAGGTAGTGGTTCGTGGCGAACAGCGTGCGGCTGTCGTAGCAGATGGGGTTCGAGTTGAAGATGTTCGCGATCTGCTGATCGGGCAGAATGCGCGCGTTGCGTGCCAGGTTCGGAATCAGCATCGACGCGTAGATCGAGTACTGGTCATCCTCGAGATCGGTACGCTCGATCGAGAGCGTGTCTTCCCACTTGATGTTCGTGACCACGAACCCGTCGACAACGACGTTGTTGATGACGCGTGCGCCCGTCCACTGACGGAAGGCACCTGAGATCGTCTGCATGAACGGGTAGCGCTGGTCGCGCGTGTTCGACGGAATGCGTGTGCCCACCTGCTCGAGCAACGGCCCGGGCGTACCCATGTACGCCTCGGTGAACATGGTTGAGAACGACTGAAACATCGCGTCGAGATTCGCCTGATTGATGACCATCAGAGCACCCCCAGCGAAACCCAAACGCCACCAGCATCAAACCCGGTGCAATTGCCGGCTGCCGAGCGGGTACCGGTGCCGTCTGCCTTCGCCACCGTGACATCGTCGACGGTGAAGACGGGTTTGTTGACGCTCGCCTGGTCGACCGTGCCGTCGCTGGCCAGGTACGCCTCGCACAGGAGCACGTCGATGCTCACCGCGCCGTTCGCCCCGCCCGTGTTGTCGACGTCGGCGAGCGCCAGGCCGGCAGGGGCGAGCGCAGTACCGACACCGCCCGGGAGTGCCCAGCCGGTTACATCGGTGACGACCAGCGTGCCCTTGTAGATCTTGGCGTTGGCCTTGACCGCGAACGAGCGCATGGTGCGCACGCTACGGAACGACGTGTTACGCGAATTGGTGGCGGCCATTAGCCTTCCTCCGACGTGGGGGCGTTGGCGCGCGCGGCGAGCGTCTGCGCCTTATGCTTTGCGACGGCCGCCGGGTCGGCGCCGATTTTCTTGATGAGTGCCACCTGCTCAGCGCCGAACGCGGCGATGGTGGCATCAGGATCTTTCTTCGGCTCGCGAGCCTCGGCAGGCGCCTTGCGCAGGCAACGCAGCATCGTGCGCAGCGCGTCGGTGCCATGCTTGGCCTGCAGTTCCTCGAGCTCGGCGCGGCGCGCGGGCTCGACGCGGCCGTCCTTCACCGCCTCGTCGAGGAGCGTCTTCGTCTCGCCGGCGGCAACCGACGCCTTGAGCGTCGCGAGCTCATCGGCCAGCGTCTCGGTGAGCTCCGCACGCGTCTTGTACGCGTTCAGAATACCGAACGCCTCGGCCGTTGACTTGGCGCCGGCGAACGTGAACACGTCGCGCTCGAACGCCAGCATCGCCTTGAAGGCCGACAGGAGCTCGGCGGTGGTTTTGAGGCCGAGAGCCTCGAGAAGCTCTTCCATGAACGTCTCCCTCTTGGGTTCGTCTGCGCGCGCCACCAGCGGTGCAATCGCCTGCGTTGCGGGCCAATTCGTTAGCGCCATCGGCATCAGGCGCACCGGGCGGCGCGTCTTGGCGTCAAGCTCCACCGTCGGTGAGAAGTAGCGGTATTCGCGCGCCTTGAGCATGGCGGCAGCCTTGTCGGTCCACCGCACGTTGCCCGCCCACAGGCCGTCTTCGCGCACCTCGGGAGTGAACCATCCCGCAGCCGGTGCCGGCGCGCCGTTCTTCTCGGACGCGAACGTCTGGTGCTCGTAGTCGATCGCGAGCTCGATGCCGTGCGCGCCGAATGCCTTCATCACCGTCTCGGCGGCGCGCTCGTCCAGCACCAGGCGGCCCTTAAGCGTCTGCGTCTCGCCCCATGGCCAGATGCGGAACGCCGACGGGGCATCGGTGCCGTCGGGCAGTGGGAGCGTAAGCGAAACGACGATTCGGGCCACGCTTGGCCATGATGCGGGCGGGTATTGATTTTATTGCGTTTGCTCGGACGATTTTGATGCGGTGTCGTCGCTGATGCGTCGCTTGCGAGTTACTCGTCGGCCGGCTTCGCCGTCTCGCTGTTCGTGGGCTCGCTCTCGCTCGGCCCGTCTTCGCCGTCGCCATCCTTCGGAGGCTCGATCGGCGTGGGCTCGGTGGGTGGGTCATCGATGCCGCTGGGCACCAGCGTCGGGGTGTCGGTGCTCATGTTCTCCTCCTCCTCGGCTTCCGCCGCTGCGATTTCTGCCTCGCTCATGAGAACGTCGCCGTAGCCACGCTTCTCGAGGTACTTGCGAATGTGAATCGGCGCCTCGGCCGCCTTGAACGCGCCCAGCGCCTGCCCGATGATCAAGTCCGTCTTGGCCCGCTCGCTCTCGTCCTCGGGGGGCTCGATCTGCGGGCACAGGTACGGCGCCATGTTGCCGTCGCCGTCGGTGGCCGCGACGTAGGGCTTGACCACTTGCGTTCGCAGGACGCGGTAGATCTTGGCGTCGCCGCGTGTCAGGCGCAGAAGCGTCGACTCGCCGGCGTTCTCCTGCGTACCGAGGCCACCTTGGCCGTTCGTCGACTGCGACTGGCCGACGAACAGGATCGCAATCGAGTCGTTGCAGTGCTCTGCCAGCTTCTCGAAGCCCTCCCACGAGTTCGACGCCGCCTCGATGAGCTTGACGTCGAACTTGTTACCGTCGAGCCCCTGTGGCAAGCGGATGGTGGCCTCGTGCGCCAGATTCGCGAGCTGGCGAAGGAACGTCTTCTCGTCGGTAGGATCGCGCTCGACAGGGATGATGCCGGCGCGAATCGGCGTGCCGTGAATCTCCTGATGCCGCGCCCACCATGCCCGCGCCCAATAGCGCATGAGCCACGGTATGGCGAGCGCGCGCACGAGCGCAGCGTCCACCCACCCGAGCGGGCCGTAGGGCTCGTAGATGACCCACTCGGGGTCGCCCGCCTCGAGGACGATTTCGCCGCGGTTCTCCGTCTGCAGGCAATAGGCGCGCAGCGTCCAATCCCAGCGCAGGAAGCGGTTGTTCCACACGTAGATGGTCGGCAGTTCCTCGCCGTCCGCCGTCGTCATCTTGCGAACCTGGGCGATGCCCGTGCCGAGCATGAGGCCGTTCTTCAGGAGCTTGCCGACCTGGTGCGGCGGCAGGATGTCGTCGTTTCGCTCCTCGTAGTCCTCCGCGATGCGTCGGGCGCGGGCGGTGTCCTTGGCCGGCTCGATCTCGAGCGGCGCGCCTGTGAGCGCGTCGATGCGCTCCCACTGCTTGGCGCGCACTCGGTCGTCGCGCGTCATGGCGTCGGCGAGGTAGGCGGCGGCATAGAACTGCCCCTGCTCGAGCCCGGTGATGGCCGCGTTGACGGCTGCGACCATCGTCGGCGGCGGCACGCCGTACACTGGCAACTCGACAGCGGGCCCGTTGGGGTCGACGTGGTACGACGCCAGCGTGCCTACGGAGCTCGGTGCGGCGAATGTCAGCGCGGTGGACTGTTTCCCCTTGCCGCCGAAGAGACGACCCCACAGGCCCGGGCGTTGCGGTTGGCGAGGCATTGGCTAATCGTCCTCATCGGCTTGGCTGCCGAGCGCGAACGTGAACTGCGGGCCCGTAAACGGTGCCTTGCCAAACGACGCGTAGCCTTCGCCCAGCATCAAGTCGGTGATGGCCCACACGAGCGCATCCATGCGGCCCGGCGAGCTCGACACCTGCGGCGTGTACGTGCAGAGCTCGTCCTCGAGCCGCTCGAACCCACCGACGTGGTGGACGCGGCCTTGCTCGTAAAGCGCGGCTACGGGCTCGGCGCGCACAATCTTGCCGCGAGACGCGTGCACCGCGCGATACGCCACACGGCGGTCGATGAGCCTGATCAAATCCTCGATGATCTTCCCGCCGAAGTTGTCTTCCGCGACGAGGCGGTCACAGGCATAGCGGTGGTAGAGCTCGACCGCGCGCCTTCCCATCTCGTCTGGGGAGTAGCGGCCTGTGACGTCCTCGAGCACGAACGCGTGAATCGCCGGCTCGCCCTGGCACGAGCACATGGCCGTGCGCACTGCGATGATACCAGCCTCGTCGGCGGTGGCCTTGGCCGAGCCCGACGGGTCGACGGCCACAACGGTGCGCAGCCACGTATGCGGCGCCGTGCGGACGCGTGCCCGCTCGATAAGCCCGTACGTCCAGAGCGCGCCCTCGACGTCCTCGAGTATCTCGGCGTGCAGCTCCTGGCGGCCGAGGCGCGTTCCCTCATAGCGCGCCTTGATGGCCTCGAGAAACGGGCCTGCCAGGTTCGGGGCGTTGTCGTAGGTGCTGCCGCGCGTGACCACCGTCGTCGGCGCCTTGGCGAGCTCGCGCACCAGCTTGACCGGCTTCGGTGTGCCGGTGACGACGGCGCGCGGGTCGGTGCCGAGGCGCAAGCCGAATTGCAGCATGTCCCACGCCTCCTGGCCGTAACGCCACGACGCAGGCTCGTCAGCCCATGCGCCGTCGTGCTGAGGACCACGCAAGCGCTCGGGCTCGTCGGCAGAGTAGAGCGTTGCCTGCGCACCGTTGGGCCACGTGATGCGGCGCTTCGACGGCTCGTAGGTGGGGCGGAACCACCGGGGCGAGATGGCCATGATGCCCGACTCGCCTTCGGTCATGACGTCGCGCGCATCCGCTGCCGTCGGCGCCACCAGCGCCAGGCGCCCGCGTCGACCGCTCTCGACCTCGGCACGCGCCCACTCGGCGCCGCAACGGGTCTTGCCGAAGCCGCGGCCCGCCAGCACGAACCACGTCGACCAGGTGCCCGCCGGCGGGAGCTGCTCGGGACGTGCCCATGCGCGCCACTCGTACTTCAAGCGCTCGTGCGACTCCCGCGGCACCACCTCGAGCACGCCAGCGACGCCCACGCGCTCGACAGCACGCTGCATGAGGCTGCGGCTCATTTCGCGAGGCGCTCGAGCAGCGGCGTCAAGTCGAACGTCAGCGGCCCACCGTCGGGCCCACTCATCGGCTGCGTGGGCTTGCCATAGACGCGGTCGAGAATCGCCTTGGCCGCCTTGATGCGAATCTCGTAGTCGGGCGCATCGGGGCTACCAGCGTCGAGCGCGTTGATGAGCGCCTTGGCTGCGCGCGGCGAGGCATGGACGAGCATCTCCATGACTTCGGGGTCGATGCGCTTGCGGCCGCCGCCGGGGTTGCCGAGAGCGAATTGCCCTCGAGAATCACGGCCGTTTTTGTCTCGATTGTCCGACACTCGGCCACCAGCTTAGAACATGCGCCCAGGCGCATTGCGTTTGTGCTGGCGCGTGTCCCATGTCGCGCCGCATGCCTTGCATAGCCAACGCAGCTCGTAGCCACTGAACGCCGACCACGCCGTTTGCGCGATGAGATGCTTCGGCGCCGGGCACCTGCATTTGCGCTCGAGCTCGGCGCCGGCGGGTCGCGACGGCAGCACCGTCGCTGATGCTTGCTTCGGCGCCATGTTCTTGCTCATCTCGGCGCCGGCGGCTCCTACCGCGTTGGCCACCTTCGCCTGCGCCCGTTGCGTGTCCTCGAACACCCGCTTCGCGTCGCGTCCCATCAGCACGCCCACTTCCTCGAATGTGTGCTCGCCATCGTCCGCCACGTCAAGCGCGCATGTCTCGCCAAGCGCCTCCACGGCCACCGCAATGCTCTCGGCGTCCGCCTCGTCGAACGCTACCTGCGACCACAGGCGACCGTCCGAGGCCACGTTCAGGAGCAGGTGGTAGCGGCAGCTGACGTACGGGCACGGCCGCGGCCCACGGCGGCACTCGGAACGTGACGCCGGCAGGACGCGCAGGCTGGTGGTGCCCCGGGCTATCATGCCGGCAGGGCCACGAGGCACCCATAACGTGGGCTAACCCGTTTCCGGCCATTTTCAGCCCAAATCCACCCATTCCCCTCGTCGCTGAGCGCGATTTCGCAAAAAGCTCCTCGACGGCAGGCCACCCATTTCCCGGCACCCATATTCCCTACGGGAATATGATGGGTGCTCGGGGAACAGGTGGGGCTTAGGATTCCCGGGAAACGGGTACACATTCCCCGAGCGTTTGGGAAACCGGTAACTCGACTAGCCATCACGTGTTCAGCCTATAGCCAGGAATGGGGTTGCGCCCTCGGTTGACCACTTCTTCAGCCACCAAGCGCGATGTAACGAGCCGCACAATGGCCTCCGCGATCACCTCATGCCGACGCTTGCACTTGGTCCGAATGTCCTTGGCCGTGAGCGGCTCGGTGGCTCCCTGCAGCGCCACGATGATGGCGTTTTCAATCACGGCGTCGCGGTCACGTTGCGACTCGCCGTCGCCGTCCTCGTCAGCCTCGAGCCACAGCGTGTCGCCAGCGGGGCCGAGCGCGTTCTCGACGGTGAACGTGAACGACTCGATCGATGGCGCGGCGCGGTGTTCGGGCGAGACGACGATGGCGTCGTCCTTGTGCGTGAGGTAGAGCGCCGAATCAACCCATCCGTGCAGCGCGCTCGAGCCGCGCAGGCGCTGGCCGGGGCGGCGTTTCGTCTCCGTCTCCTTCGCCATATGGTGGACGAGGCACACGGCGCAGTGGTGCTCGCGCTGCAGGACGCGGAGCGGGGCGAGCAGGGCGCTGACGATCTGCGCGTCGTTCTCGTCCTTGCCATGCAGGTCGCGCATCGGGTCGAGGCCGAGCAGCACCGGCTTGACCTTGGCGACGGTGCGCGCCAGCTTCGCCACCTGGCCCGGGTCGTCCAGCCTTAACGCCGGCACGTCGATTAGGTGCAGCGGGAGCGATGCCAGGTCGACGCCGAGGGCGCGGCACATGCGCGCGACGCGGTCGCGGGTCATCGCCGGCCGATCTTCGGCGTTGAACATCAGCACCGGGCCCTGTGCTACCTCGTAGCGGCCGAACACGGGCTTGCCGCTGGCGACGCACACGGCGAGTTGCACCGCGAGGAACGACTTGAACGACTTTGGCTCCCCGCCGATGATACCGACGCCCTCCCGCAGCCACAGGTCGTGCACGAGCCACTGCACCGGGCCCTCGTCGGGTACGGTGCCAATCTGCACCACGGGGAAGTCATCGGGCGCCGCGGCGGCGGGCGCTGGCGCATTCCACTCGGGCCGCCGCGGCTCACCGCTCCACTCGTAGTGCCCGTTGCTGCCGTTGCGCGCCTGCGCCTCTTCGCGCTCGGCGGCGGCTTGGCGTTCCTGTTCCTCGGCGTCGTGCGCGTCGTCGATCCATGTGCGATCGTCATCGAATGGCCGCTCATCGCTCACCGTCCGCACCTCGGGCATTGTCGAACCTCGGCAGTGAGCCGATCGATGGCCGCCCGCGCCGCTGGCCTCGCGAGCAGCTCGTGCACGATGTAGCGGCGCACCCACGCCGCCCACTGCCCAGCGTGGAACACGTGCGACGCCACGAAACCCTGCGTCACGTGGTCACGCGCCAGCGCGGTAACCACAGTCAAGAATGCCTCATCAAACCCCAGGCTATCGTCTGGCACGAACGCCGGCGGATACAACTCGCCGGCGTCGGCAATGATTTGGAACAGCGCCCCATGCTCGGGCGCGAGAAAATGACGCGGCTCGAGCTCGATACGACGCGGCCACAAAAACAACGCGGCGAGTAAGCGCCGTTCGAGCTCGAGCCGTTCCATTCTCCCATTGCTCCTTTCTTCGCCTGCTTCGCCAGACCTCGCCTCGCCAGACCACGCCGAACCGCGCCATGCCTGCCTCGCCGCGCCGTGCCCCGCCATGCCTCGCCAAGCCATGCCATACCGCGCCGGTCCAGACCCCGCCCAACCCCGCCATTCCTTGCCTGCCCCACCCGGCCGTGCCCGGTCGCGCCATGCCTCGCCAGTCCAAACCCCGCCTCGCCTGCCTGTCACGCCTCACCAGACCGCGCCCAACCAAGCCCCGCCCCGTCTGCCTTGCCTCACCGCGCCGTTCCATGACCACCTGACTCCGCCCCGCCTTGCCTGCCCAACCGAGCCACGCCTTGCCCGTCCTTGTCTCCCTTGCCTGCGGTGCCACACCAACGCCTCGCCGAACTCCGCCATGCCACGCCTGGCCTGCCCAACCGGACCGCGCCATTCAAATCCCGACCACGCCCCTCCGCGCCTCGCCTTGCCTGCCTTGCCTGACCGCGCCGGGCCTTGCCTGCGCCTTGTCTCGCCTCGCCTGCCTAAGCAACCCGCAGCGTCGGCACTGCATCCGACAATCGCTCGAGTCGATAAACGATGTCATCAATCGACTCGCTCATGCCCAGCGCTGCAGCGAGGTTTCTAGCGCGCCGCATCGCGGCGAGTGCTCGGCCGCATTCTTGCGCGATTACCGCCGACGCCATGTCCTCGTCGGATTGCACCCGCGGGAGCGAGATGTACCCGGCCTCACCGACGCGATTAGTAGGGTTTTGAACATAGCCGACCGTCTTAATGGTTCGCTCCTCGAGCCTCACCTCGACGCGCACACTGCGAATGAGCGTGCGCGCCTGCTCGATACGGTGCGCGTGGCCTGCCTTGGCGTCGTCCCACTCGAACCGATCATGGAATAGGTGAGCAGGATCCTGCGCCACGCGCACGACATCCTCGGGCAATAGCGCCCCGTCGTGCTTGTCGGCGATTCCCTCCAGTTCTCGGCGGATCTGATCTGGCGTCGGTGCCATTGTCTACGCGCCCACCGTCGCCACCGGCTTCGCATGTTGCTTGGTGGCGCCGTTCATGCCGCGACCCTCGCGGCGCACGCGCTCCGCGTCGAACCACGTCAAGAGGCGTTCGGTTTCCTCGTCGTATGGCTCGGGCTCGGCGAGCGCCTTGTCCTGCTCGACGATCCCCAACTTGCACACGCGCAAGAACTCGGGATCATCGGCGCTCACCAATTCAAACTGGCCGTTGGAGTCCGACCCCTTCTGCTGGCGCCAGTCGCCGATCCCTTGCGTCATGCCAGCAACGGCGAGCAGATTGAGAATCGTCTGCTCTTTGAGGATCGGCGTCATGAAGCGGAGTTGAAGGATGCACGCCCACTCCTCGAGCTTGGCGCGCGTGCGGATATCGGGCGCGCGATTGATGCCGCTCGAAATCACCGGCGCGCAGAAGATCTTCGGCACGCCGTAGATATCGACGCGATCGCCCATGACCCAAACGAGACGTCCGATCTGCGCCTTGGCCGCGCCTGGAATGTCGAGCGCAGCCGACGCGAGCGCCTTTTTGAAAGCTCCCGCCGGGAAGTTGAGCCGCGTTGGGTCGTCGTCGCCGCGATTCTGATATGTCGCGTTGCGATACTCCGCGTATGGATCATGTTTCAAATGCGCAGCCTTTTCAGCGGCATTCTTCTTAGGGGCAGGCATCAGCAACTCCTGCCGCGTTTTTTCGGACATGGCGTTGTAGATCAGACGCTTTCCGAGAATGCACACGTTAAGCACGCCCTGATTGAGCTTGAGTATCGAGATCTCCACAGAATCGACTGCCGGTTTTTTCATCATCGTCGTTTCCTCCCCGCCGTCCGTTTAGCTGCCCTCATCGCCACCATCCCCCACACCCACCCGCCGCCGGATACCTGCGCCGCCGCGCGAAACGTGCCTCGATACGAAATCGGTGCTCCTCGAGTGTCCGCCGCGATCGACGGCATTCGTCGAGGTTCCGCCGCACACGATCCACAATGTGCGCAATGCCGAGTACGAGCCACGTCAAGACAATCGCCACCGACGGGCACAAGAACACGCCGCAGATCGCCCACGTCATCAACTCCGCATCGCCCATCGACGTCGCTCCTCGATACGAAAGTGCAGCACCGTCTCGCAAAGGTCCCAGATCGCCTGCCTACGCGGCGTCAACGGCTTCCTTTCAGCAATCACGAAGCCAGCGGCGCAAGCCAACACGAGCGTCCCGAGATCGAGACGCAGGAGCAACTCGACGCACTCCTGTTGATTGACGTAGTCGCGCGTCGTCATCCGCGCCCTCCCTTCCACGTGCCCGGACGCCCCCGCTGTGCCTTGCGTGCGCGCCCGACGTTCGCCTCGAGCTCGCGTCGCGTGTACTCGTCGAGCCAGGCGATGTACGCGCCGTGATCGTCAGGCGACGGCCGCCGCGCCATGAGCTGCGCCAGGGTTTCGCCCTCGGCGCCCCTGCGGGCCCGCCGCTCAGCCCAGCGCTGATCACGGGCATCGTCGCGCGCGTACTGCTCGTCGAGCGAGATGACGGCGCCGGCGTCGCGCTCGGCCTTGACGCGTTCGTGCGCCCCGTCCAAGTCAGGATGTACGCCCCCGTCGAGGAAGTGCGTGTGCCGCTTCTCGCTGTCGAAGCGGTCGGTCTCGGGCAACCGCAGCCCGTAAGCGCGCGCCCAATCGAGCGATAGAGAGGCCCGCCACGGCGCGGCGAGAAAACGGTCGACCTGCGCCCACGCCACCGCGTACACCTCGCCAACGCGCTTGTAGTCGATCACCAGCTGCACCTCGACGCCGAGGCCGACCAGGCCGCGCGCGGTCTTGATCTGCGCGCCGCTGAGGTGGTCGTCGTCGAGCGGAAAGCTCTCGCGCTCGGTCTCCTTGGCCTCGAGCGCGAGCGCCCTACCGCCGGCGCGGGCGCCGAGGAAATCGATCGGGGCCTCGCCCACGTAGTGCATGGCGCCGCCAGGGCCCGTGGCCACGCGCGGATACTGCCGCGCGAGCCAGGCGCGCCCCGATTTTGCGCACACGGCCGCCTCGTGCAGGATGCCGAGCTCGAGCGGCTTGCCGCGGCCGCTCACCACCCACCGCCAAGTAGTCGCCGCACCGCGTCCCAGAAGACCGGGCGATACCACCCGGCGGCCGCTTCGGCATGCTGCAGCTTGCGAACCGTCGCGAACGCCAACCACTGCTCGAAGAACGCGAGGCGCGCGATCAGCCTCGCGGCGGCGAGTGGGCTCGAACGGCCGCCGGCGATCACGACGCCACCCCCACGACGCGGTACAGGCTCCGCGAGCGGCTCACGAGCTCGTAATCGACGACGCCCCGCGCCTTGAGGTCGCGCAGGATGCGCCCCGGCGACTCGGGGGCGATCGTCGGCACCGCCCGCGTCACGTGGGCGCGCAGCTCGGCGGCGTTGAACATGACGCCGATGCGGGCGCGGCAGAACTCGACGACGAGGGCGCCAATGTTGTCGGCGACGCGCTCGAGGTGCAATTGCTGTTGCGTCACGGCCCACCGCCCACCGCCGGCGCGGGCTCGCAATCCTCGGGAAACGCCAACACGTGCCGCGCCCGCCGCGCGTCGTCGGCTGCATAGGGGTGGTGCCAACCCTCGACGCGGTGATCGAGCTCGATCCACGCGCCAACGTCGCCGTGGCGAAGCCGCACGACCGTGCCGAGCATCGGCCGCGTCATAGGCCCGCCGTAAACCGTGTCGTGCACGACCACGCGTTGCCCGACGGTGAAGCGCTTCACGACGCACCGCCCCGCGCCGCTCGCAACGCCGGCGCGGCTGCGATTACCGCGAGTCGCGCCCGCAACTGCGCCGAATCAAGAGCCGCGCAGGCCCGCGAGCAGTACACGCGCCGTCGATTGACGCGCCGCAAACACGCGGCGCATTGATGCCGGATGCCCATGCCACCCTCCCGCCGCGCGCCAAGGCGCGGCCCACTACGCGAACGACAACGACGCTAGAAGAAAAACTGTGAAAACCAACGATACGTACGCGCGAACCACTTGCCCGTCGGCGCCGTTGACGGCGTTGGCGTCACCGGCGATATCGGCGAGAGCGGCGTCAGCCTCGGCAAGGGCAAATCCGCGCGTAACGCGAGCTGCTCGAGACGATGCTCGAGCTGCCGCGCGAAGTTGCGCGCAGCGACGAGCACCATGACCGTCTCCAGCGACGGGCGGCGCTGGTAGTCCTCGTCGGCGAGGCTGATCGCCTCTTGCGAGAGCTCGAGCAACGCCGCCGAATTCGAGTCGCCCATGACGCCACCTCCCGAAACCGAGGAAAGACGTATCCGCCTCTACGCGCGGTGACGTGCCCGCTTGCGCCTGATCTGCCCGCGCTTGCGAATCGGGATTTTCTCGACGGTGATCTGCCCGTCGCTCAATTCAATTAAACGCACTAGCGCAACCCCCTGCGGCACATTGCCACGCCTCCACCGCGAGGGTTGCGAAGCGTCCACCCCGCAATGCGCGGCGATCTGTGCGTTGCTCAACGCCGTCACGCTGAGCCATTCGGGGATTGTCATTCACGAAGCCTTGTATAGACACAACGTACAAGTCAAGAACTTTGTGTTTATGCAAGGTCGCTCACGTCGGTGACACCTGGCAGATACGTTAGGTCCGTGATTTAAACGTGCTTTGACGCTCACTGTATTTATGCAAGTATCGACGTCACTCCGATGCCAAAGCTCAAACCATTACGACAAATCGATCTGGAGCGATTCGCGCGGCTCCTCGATGAGGCTGAAATTATCCGAGCGGACTTGGCGAGATTCGGACAGGTAGACCCGTCACAGCCGACGCATTGGCTGAAGGGGAGCACAATCCCTTCTGGAGATCGGATCGAAGAGATATGCGTTCGGCTGAACTGCTCGCCGCCGTATCTCTTCGGACGTTCAGAGGAGGAGATCCGCCACTACCTCATCGGCACAGTGCGTCGCGAGCTCGGCGAGCTGGCCGCGAACGTCCTCGAGTTAACTTGTGCTCAGACGTTGCGACAAATCGACGCTATAGGGACGCGTGGGAGCTCTGCGCTTCATGTAGACGGACCATCATCTCGGCGAGTCCCTCACGATCGCCAGCGACAAGAACAGCCACTGCCCCGTGCGAGTAAGCGTCGGCGGTCTTCGCCATAGAACGCGTAGCGATAGTTGCAATGGTAGGTGTATTTTTGCACCTCTGACGAACGGCGTCGAGCAAGTGCATACCGCAGCGACCCTCGATGTCGACCACGCAAACGTCGAACGGGCGCGCATTGACCGCGCCGTCAGCCTCGAGAACGTCCAGGACGTGCACCTCGTGTGTCCCTTTGAGGACGCTCGTTCCCCACGATAAGAGCCCAAAGTCGCGACTTACGATCAGCACCCTCATCCGCATACGGTGTTCCCCCGCAGATACTGCGCCGAGGCGACAAAATAACCGCCAGACAGTCGGTTATCCAGCGTAATCGGGAAATGTTTTTCCGCGCAGTTTCCTACCGTCAGCGTTGTAGGGCGCGCATGGCATATAGCGCCGGGGTAGTGGGAAACACCTTCTCATGGATGGTTTTACGAATTAGAGACATGACTAGGCTCGCCTGCCGGTGGTGTCACTGGCAGATTGTCTGCGTTCCCTTGGCGCGAACATCAGCGCAACGCGTGCTAGCGCAGGGCTGACACAACAACAGCTCGCCGAGCGACTACAACTCAGCGTCAAGTTCATCCAACACATTGAGTCTGGACGCGGTGCGCCGTCACTCAAGACGCTCGTGGCAATCGCCACGGCTCTCCGAACAACTCCCGACCGTTTGCTAATACCAACACAAGCCCCTTCGCCGGTCCGCGGCCGTCCGCCTAAGCGCCGCGCTTAGCTCGCACACATCACAATACAACGTCCGCCGTAGCCGTCCGCAGCGACGGCAGATTGCATTTATGCAACGATTGCTCTTGCAATCGTCGTTGTGTTTATGCAAGATGTTTTTATGACGACGCGATTGATGCTCCTAGGTCGCTACGCCTGCTCCGCGCATGGCTGCGTTGCTAAGACGGAAGGTTTCTACTGTGCGGCGCATCTCGAATTGTGCCCCGAGTGTGGCAACGAGACGGAACTCGGCACGCTAGTGGATGGCCGTTGTGACGACTGCGTGAACGCGGCCTGCCGCCGCCCGGTGGATGATGGCGTGCGGTTCATTCAGGAGTGCATCTGTGGCCGTCACGCGGTGCGCTCGTGAGGGCGTTCGCGTGGGAGCGGGCGTGCGGCGACTGCCGGAACGTCTGGGACCTCCAGTACGAGGACGACGGCAGCACGGTCGCGAACGAGACCGACTCCGTGTGCCCCGACTGCGGCAGCACCGCGGTGGAGCCGCTGGCGAAGGCGCAGGAGCGCGCCGAGCGACTCGCGGACGCCCCGAATGCGCGCGCTGATTACAAGTACGACCTGGCGCGCGACGGGGAGGTTGGCTGATGATGAGCGACAAGGATTTTTTCAACGACAAGAGCCCTGTGGGTGATCGCGACACTCGACGCGAAGCGATCATCGACTACGCCTCGAATATCGAGAGCGAGATCTCGTCGCTCAAAATCGCCGTCGAGGAAAACGACCTTGCGCGGGCGCGCGAGAGATTCGAGGAACTTAAGGGGTGGATCGACGCCATCGACAATAACCTTTGCGAGCGAGAAGACGACGGCGACGGGGAGGTTGGCTGATGGTCGTCTTCGTCGAAGAGTGCCGTGGCCCGGGCTGTGAGCGCGACGTGGACATGACCCGCGAATGCCGGTGTCTATTCGCGGAGCTTCGATGAGTAGGGGCTGCGCGGTGTTCAAGGGTACGCGTCGATTCTGCGGGAACTGCGGATTCAATCGCGGCATTCACCGCCGGTGGCGCGTGCTGGACGGCGGCAAGGAGGAGATCATGGCTGCGACGAGCGAGATGGGCGAGAGCTCGGCGAACGAGCACCGACAGGCTGCGACGACGATCGGCGAAGCGCTCCAACTCTCCGGGCCTGGCGCGCTGGTTTACATGACGGTGCCCGACTACGAGAAGTGGGAAGCGCTCAAGGAGCTTGCCGGCGCGCCGGTGCGGTTGTCCCAGTTGGGCGGCTGGGAGAACGTTTGCGAGACGATCGAACTGCACCGCGGCGACATGACGTTGAAGGCGCATGGCCCGCTGCGCCCGGCGACCATGGCCGACCTGGTTCGCCTCCGCGCTCAGGAGCGGGGCTGATGGGCCGCATCGTCATCGACCGCTCCGGCGCAGCTCGCCGGCCTGCACCACGCGGGCGTCTGGTGATGGTCGTGCTCGGGGCTATCGCCTTCTACCTCATTGGATATGCGGCTGTTGCCGCTTTGAAAGGACGTTGAACATGGCCGAGAAAGTTACCGCCTTGGAATCCATCCGCACGCCGCAGACGTCGGCGATGGCCGCCTATGAGCCGCGCAGCTTCGACGAGGCCATGCGCCTCGCCACCGTCTTTGCGGCGTCGGGCCTGCTCGGCGAGGTGCGGAACGAGGCAGCGGCGCTGCTGGTGATGGCGACCGGCGCCGAGCTGGGAATCAGCGCCACCACCGCGCTGCGCTCGATCTACATCGTCAAGGGCAAGCCGATGATGTCGTCCGACTTGATGGTGGGCTTGTGTATCAAGCGCAAAGACGTGTGCGAGTACTTCATCTGCACCGAGTCGACCGACCAGCAGGCGACCTACCAGACGAAGCGCGTGGGCGTGAACAATCCCATTACGCACACGTTCACTATGGCCGATGCGCAGCGGGCGCGGTTGGCCGGTGGCGGCGAGTCGATGTATGCGAAATACCCCAAGACGATGCTTCGGCACCGCGCCGCGGCCGAGCTCGCGCGCCAGGTGTACCCCGACATCGTGCTCGGCCTGTACTCGGACGCTGAGAAGGACGACTTCGAGGCGATCGACGTGACACCAGCGCCGCAACTGGTGACCGAGCCGGTGCACACGCAGGATGCCGACGACGTGGAGATCGAGGGCGCCATGGCTCGGTGGAAAGCGGCGCTGAAAAACGCCGTCACCGTCGCCGAATGCGACCGCGTGCGCCGCGAAGTCAAGGCCCGCCTACATGAGGACTCCCCGCAGTACCAGGCGATGGTCGAGCTCTACAGGGCGCGGGTGACGGTGCTCAAGACGGCCCACAAGCGGCCAGCGGTAGCGGCCCCCGCCGAGCCGCAGCCACAGGATGGTGAGATCGTGACCGATCGCCAGCCTGGCGAGGACGGCTGATCATGCGCCGCCTGCCGACAGCGTCGCAGTTGCCCCGGGCGTTCCGCTGCGCGGCGTCGGAGGCGCTGCCCCACTTCCAGTCGACGTCCGACGTCGGCAAGAAAGGCACGACCGTCCACCGATTCATCGAGACGGCGCGCAAGGCAGGGCGCGACGTGGCGCTGGCGCAAGTGGCCGAGGATGACGCACACGCGTTCTGCGAGGCGGTGCCGCTCGACCAGTTGCCGACAGGCGGCAGCCACGAGCTCGCCTTGGCCTGGGATTACGAGTCCGACACGGCGCGCGCACTCCCCAGCATTGGACACCGCGACTACGAGGACGCGACGCCAACCGAGTACGTTGGCACCGCCGACTACGTGGGCCGCGACGGCGCCAGCGTCGTCGTCCTCGACTGGAAAACGGGCCACAAGTATCTCGGACCCGCGCACGAGTCGCGGCAACTGCGTATGCTGGTGCTGGCGGCAGCGCGGCTCGAAGGAGTCGACGAGGCCCGCGGTGGCTACTGCTTTCTCCGCGAGGATGGCAGTTACTCGTTCTCGTGGGCGAGCTTCGACGCCTTCGACCTTGCCGAGATCGCCGATGAGTTGCGCGACCTTGTCTCAACGCTCGAGGACGCGCAGACGGCGGCGGACGGGCGCGACCCCGCCGCCTGCCACGAGGGCGAGTGGTGCGACTACTGCCCGGCATTCAATAGCTGCCCGGCCAAGATGCAGCTCGCGCGCGCCATCGGCAGCGGCGATGCGCTGAAAGAGTTGACCAGCATCGAGCGGACGATAGCGACCGCGAGCGACGCCGAGCTCGCGGCGGCGGTGGTGCGGCTCGAGCGCTACGACGACGTAGCCGAGCGCGTGCGCCGGGCGGTGCGGGCGCGGGCAGCGATGCAGCCGATCGAGCTGCCCGATGGCCGTCGGCTGGGCGCCGTTCCGTGGCCATTCACGTGCATCAAGCCCGACGTGGCCTATGAGACGGTGCGCGAGCTCCACGGTGAGGCGGCGGCAGAGGTGGCGGTGCCGCGCAAGGCGACGCTGGGCGCGCTCAAGAAGCTGGGCGACGAGACGGTGGCCGAGGTCGAGCGGCGGCGTGGGGTGATAACGGGCTCCAAACCACAAGTGAGGGTGCACCGACCATAGCAGCACCGCGGTCGAAGGAAGGATCCCCGGGGTGTTCCGCGTCGCCATACGCATCTCCCGTCCCGGGTCTGAGTTCGACGCTCAGCGACCGCACGATGGACGACCTAACGACATACTCACCGTGCCAGTGCGTGGTGTGCGGGGAAATGGTGATGACGCAGCACAAGGACTGCACGCCACCACCGCCGCCGCGGTCGGTGCTCGAGGGCGTCGTGATGTTGGGGATGCGGCGGCAATTGATTGCCAGGTTGTCGCGAAAGCGGAGGGCACCTTGAGCAACGTGGCCGAGCAGATCGAGGCGCTGGTCGAGACGTTCGCCCGGAAGATTGCGGCGCAGGCGATCGATATCGCCGAGCAGAATGGGCGCGCCGACCAGCTCCAGCGCGAGCTCGATGCCCTGCACGCCGAGATCGACGAACGGAGGCGCCGCTACTTCCTGGTCGCTGATGCAGTCGCCCGAGAGAGCGAATCGGCCGAGCAGTTGGCGCATATCGCGCGGCAGACACGCGCCGACCTCGCCGCCGCGAACGAGGAGATCGCGCGGATGCGTGACGCATGCCTGCAACACGTCCACGGGGATGTCCACACCGCCACCAAGGCGCGGCTGGGGCAGGCGGTCGACTTTCTGCACCGCGTGGCGAAGCTTCTACCTGATCACGTGCTCGACGAAGCCGACGCCATCCTCGCCGACGCCGACAGCAAGGATGCGGGCGAGGCGTGGCGCGAGTTGGAAGCGGTTTACGAGGCGTCGAAACGGAATCGCGAGCGTCATCGATGGCAGGATTACGCGATCCTGGATAAAGCACTGGCCGCTGTCGACGCGCGGCGCAGGCAAGGTGCCAAGTGAGCGGACACCTCCGATCATCTCGTCCGACGGCCGCGCAACTACTGGCCGCTGAGCGCGCCGCCCACAAGCGCACGAAGGCCGAGCTGGCGGAGGCGCGACGTCAGGCGACGTACGAACAAGAGCGCGCTAACGAATGGGACGACACGGCCAGCGCCATGCGCGCCGAGAGCGACGCGGCCCTGGCCAAGCTCGCAAGCGTCGAGGCCGATGCGGCGGCGATGCGTCTCGTATTGGAGCGCCAACCCCACATCTGCACCGACGATTGCGCCGAGTGCGCGGACATTCGCGCCGCTGAATCAGGCACCGCCGGCCGCGCCCTGGGGATGCGGCGGCAATTGATTGCCAGGTTGTCGCGAAAGCGGAGGGCACCTTGAGCAATGGGCTCTCAACAGCTACGTTTGCTCCGACGTGACGACGCGAGAGAACCTGCGGGCGCTGCGCGAACATCTCGGGCTTGGCGATATCGACGGCGGCGAGTCGTGGGAAGTCGACAAGCTTTACGAAGCGATGATCACGGCGCGCGAAGCCCTGGCCGCGGTCGACGAGAAAGGCGGCGGGTGATGGCAATTAGGAAAGACTATCTCTTCAAGCGCGACGGTCGCACATTGCTCATGCTCGATCCTGACACGCTCGAGGAAGTGGGCCGATTCGAAACGCCGGAAAACTTCACCATGGCTGAGGCTGAGACGGTTTTCCGCGTACTCCTGGCTGAGGCTCGCAAGCGGGAAATCGGACCATCATGACCGGCGCCGACCTCATCGACCGTGCGCGCCGGGCTCGCAAGGCCATCGGCGCCGTCGCGCTGCTGTTCGCGCCCATGCTGGTGGGGATGCTGCTGATCAAGCGGCGCAGGCGTGGCACATGAAATCTCGCGCGGACTTCTGGCGCGACGTCGCCGTCGCGGGCGCGCTCATCTTATCGGTGCCGGGCGTGGCGTTCTTGCTCGTCGCGGCAGCGGTGGCCGTCGTGCTGCTCGCGCCGACGATCGCGATTGCGCTGGCGCTCGACGAGGGCGAGTCGTGACCCCGACGCGCATTGCCGAGCTGCGCGCGCTGTGTGCGGCGGCGACGGCGGGCCCCTGGGAGGTTGACGGCGATGGTCGCGACGTTTGCGGGTTCAGGGAACGACTCGGCGGCGCCAGCGGACGACCTCCATACGAGATCACTGAGAACAACGGATTCATGCGCAACGACATGGCCGCTGATGCTGCCTTTATCGCCGGCGCACGCACTGCCCTACCGGAGGCGCTGGACGAGATTGAGCGGTTGCGGGCGACGCTCAAGCGTATTGCAACCGGCGACGCGCTCGACCCTGATACGTGGGCGGCCGTCGCTCGCGCTGCATTGGGTGAATCGTGAGCCTCGACGCTGACGCTACGGCGATCGTCTCGCGCCTGATCGTGAAGCTCGAGGAGGCCGCCGCCGAGATCGTGGCCCTGCGCGCGGAACGCGATCACGTGCGCGACGAGCTCTTGCGCATGCTCGTTGAACTCGAGGCGATTAGCGCCGAGTTGAACAGGAAACAGGGAGGCGGGTGATGGACGTCGCGATCACAGTCTTACACCATGGAAAAATCCCGCAGTACACGACGCCTGACGCTGTGGGCCTCGAGTGCTACGCCTCGGAACCTGCGATCGTCCCGATGCGCGGCGGCCGCGTGCAAGTGCAGCTCGGGTTCGTGATCGCGATTCCCGCCGGATTCGTGGGCATGATCATGCCGCTCGAGGCCATGGCGATCCGTGATGGCGTGTTCCCACTGCCGCGCACGATCGACGCGGGCTATCGCGCGCCGATCAGCGCGCTCCTCCTCAACGCGAGCGATTGGCCGTGCGAGATCGAGACGGGCGCCCGCGTATGCCAGCTCGTGATCATGCCGGCGGCGCGCGTCTCGCTCGGGTTGATTGGCGATCAGAACACGGCGGTGCGCGGGCGACGAGGCGGGCGATGAACCCGATGACAGAGATGGGGGTGCAGCCGATGCGTTTCTACAGCCCAGCGGAAATCGCGGTGCGCCTCAATCGTTCGCGCCGCCATGTCTACCGACTCATCGCATGCGGTAGGCTACCGCACATCGCGGACGGGGAACGTAGCGTACGTATTTCCGAAGAACAGTTCCAACGATTCATGCGGGAGAATGAGTGCGACTCTACCAGAGGAAGAAACACGGCACGTGGTGGTGCGAATTCTACAACGCCAGGGGCGAGCGAATTCGAGTCACGACGAAATGCAAGGACGCGCGGGCAGCCGAGCTCGCCGCCCGCCAGCTCGAACGAGACGCCCACGATCCGAATCGTCCAGCCGAGGACGCGCCCTCGTATCCGGTCACTGCCGCTCTCGAGCACTTCATCCACCACGGGTGCCCAGAAGTCGCCGACGCCACGGTAGGCATGTACGTCGAGAAATCGGGCCACCTCAAGCGCCTGGTCGGCTCCCGCGACATCTCCGAACTTCAAGACATCTCCATCATGCAGGGCTACATCAAGCAGCGCCTCGACGAGGGCGCCGCAAAGTCGACCATCCGCAAAGAGCTGGTGACGATGCGGCAGACGCTCTACGCCGCGCTCGAGAGCAAGCGAATCACCTTCGATCCTCGCATGTGCTTTCCCCGGTTCAAGGCGCCGTACAAGCCGAAGGAGCGGTGGCTTACGCCCGACGAATTCACGCGGCTCGTGTCTGCGTTTCAGCCGTGGGAGGAAGGCGACGATCCTGCCCTCAAGAGGCAAGGCGCCCCGCACCGCCAGTTGTGGCTCGTCCTCGCCGTCTACACCGGCGGCCGTGACTCCGAGATCGATGGCCTGCGGTGGGAGGACGTCGACTGGAAGGGGCGCATGATTCGCATCCGCGGCACCAAGACGCGAACGCGGGATGTGACCGCCGGTTCAGATCGCACGATTCCGCTACAGCCCGTGCTCGCGGAAATCCTCGGCCGCAACCGGCAGCCCAGAGGGCACATCGTGGGGGAGTGGCTCAACGTGCGCCGGGACCTTCACGCGGCCTGCGGCCCGCGCCGCGCCAACATCCCGCCGTGCTCGCCGAACGACCTGCGCCGCACCTTCGCCACCTGGTTGGCGGGCATGGGCGTCTCCGAGGGAACGGTGGCCAAGATGCTCGGCCACAGCTCGAGCGCGATGGTGCGGAAGGTCTACGCCCAGATCGAGAGATCTAGCATGGCTCGCGATCTCGCGAAGCTCTCAGGGGCGTGTGTCATTAGTGTGCCAAACAATGGCGCAGAACAGGCGAGCGAGGCGTTGGTGTCACAAGAGTCGCTCGGGAAACTAGCGGAAATCCTTACTAACCCAGTGCTCGGACCCGGAATCGAACCAGGGACACGCGGATTTTCAATCCGAATACCTACCTTGAAATCTATCAGGAAATCGCTCGGAATTGACGCGTGTGCCATTAGTGAGCCATCAACCCGCGTCCGACGTCGAGCCTAGCCACCCGCCGCGCCGCCGCGAACACGTCACCGCCCCGCCCGTTGACACCCGCCCGCGCCGGCGCTACAACCGAGGTACCCGCTTCCCCCCGAATCGGTGCTGTGCCGAGAAACCCGAGGACCCCACGCCTCGGGTTTTTCCTTTTCAGGCCACCGCCGCCACACCCATCGTCAACCGCGACAGCAAGCCCGCCAAGGCTCGCGGTGGCTCGGCCGGTGTCAGGGCATGCGCCGCCCGAAAAGATCGAACGGGCGCCGGCGCCGTTGTCTACAGTGTTGGCCATGGGGGGGCGGCGATGATTCGAGCGCGGCGATATGTGTGGGGGCGGCCGGTGCAGCGCGAGTACCTCACGCCCCGCGGCGATTTCGTCCGCGAGTACTGGACGGGTTATGGCCACCTGTATCGGACGGTGCAGCTCATGGCGAACGTCGAAGAGATCACCTTGACGGTGGGTCTATCGGCCTAGCACGTCGACTCGCACGCGGCCCCGATCGGCGTGCAGCAATCAACGCCCGTGCCGCCGCTCGACGCGCCCACGCCGGCATCTTGGAATAGGCGATCATTGCCCGAGCCACCGCCAAGCAGATCGTCTCCGTCGCCACCGTCGAGCGTGTCGTCGCCATTGCCGCCAAGCAGCACGTCGTCGCCCGAGCCACCGTCGAGCAAGTCGTTGCCGTCGCCGCCCTGGATGGTATCCTCGTCGGCCTCGCCGAACAGACGATCGTCGCCCGCGCCGCCCTCAATCTCGTCAACTCCGACACCGCCATGCAGCTCGTCGAGGCCAGCGCCGCCGCTCACGAAGTCGTTGCCGCTCTCGGCATAGATCAGATCGTTGCCGTCGCCGCCAAAGAGCGAGTCGTCGCCAGGCCCGCCGTAAACCGTATCGTCACCCGCGCCAGCGTCGGATGCGTCGTTGCCTTCCTCGAGGAACAGCGTGTCATTGCCAGCGCCGCCGAGCACGAGATCGTCGCCCCCGCCGGTATAGATGACGTCGTCACCTTCGCCAGCGTCGACGGCATCGGCCCCGCCGAGCAGGATCACAATGTCGTCACCGGGGCCAGCCAGCACGAGATCGTGTCCGCCGCGACCGATGATCGTATCGTCCCCCTGTAGGCCCACGAAGCAATCGTCGGCCCCAGTTCCGACGAGCACGTCGTTGCCGGCGGTACCCGTGATCACGACATAACCCGGCGGGCACGAGGTGGGGATTTGCGGCGTCGGCGTGCATTGCGGCGTGGGAATGTCGGGCGGCGGTGGGGGCGGTGGCGTCGCCATATCGGCGAGCGGCGGCGTGGCCATGTCGACAACGGGCGGCGTGGCCATGTCGGCAGGCGGCGCAGGGCACATGTCTCGCGGCGGCGGGTGGTGGTGCGAGGCGAGGATCGCTTGCGCCTCGCGCACGCGCGCCGTCTCAGCGGAGCTCAGCGGAGCCGAGGAGACACTACCTACCGCGTCGCCGCCAAGATCGCCAGGCGTGCAGGCGGCGAGCGCAAGCGCACACGGAATCACGAAGCGGATGCGTTGCATGGTGCACCTCTCTGTGTGCGCATCCTACCCGGTGTGCTCACAGGCGTCGGTGTCCCACATGACGCTTTTCGGTTGACTTTAGGTCAGGGCGTCACATGTCCGCCGGCAATCGCGTTCGCCAACATCGCATCGAAGTGGCCGAACACCTCGGTCATGTCGCCGAGCAGGTTCGCGGGCGACGTCGGGCGAATCTGGACGCCGTTCTCGTAGATGCCGCTCCCGTCCGCTTTCATGGTGTACGTGTGAAAGCGGACGGGCACGTCGCTCGGGTTCAGGAAAACGAACGTGAAGTCATAGTCGCCGTCGTCGCGAAACAGGACGGAGCGCAGTTTCGTCGTCCACGTGATCGAAGTCGTGATAGTGGCCATTGGCTCCTCGAGCTCGCGTTAAACGACAGGTTGGGTCGACGTGAGCACCCACGCCGGCACGCCGAGGCGATCGTCCCACGTGAATTGCTGCACGATGATCGCGTTCGCACCGGCGGCGAAAGTAGCGTTGCCGTTGAACCTGACGTTGGCGCCCCACCCGCCGATCGTGAAGGTGCCGGCGGTGCCGTCTTTGAGCCACACGATCGTGCAGGTTTCGCCGGCAGCGCCAGCAACCAGGGTAGGTGCTGTGACGTTGGCGGTGACGGGCCCGAAGTGGATCACGTTGCACGTCGTCGGATCGAGCGCCGGCGTCGCCGAGAACGCGACGAGTTGTGTGCCGCGCAAGATGCGCTTGCCGGCGAGCGTGCGCCACCGCGTGCCGACCAGGCCGAAGTCGCGCGTGCCGTCGGCGTCGGGCAAGATCTGATTACCCGCGAACACCGCATTACCCGAAGTCATGCTGAACGTGCCGGTGCCGTCGCTCCATCCGATAACGCCAGCGTTGACCGAGCAGGCCGCAGTACCGTATGCGAGCGACGCGCCCGCGGCCGTCGACAGCGACAGAGCCGACGAGCCACCGCCATCGACGAGCTTGACGCCGTCGGTGCTGTTGATGCGCGCGTTCAAGAGGTTCGTGTTGTTGTTGGCGATCTGGAATAGCGAGGCTGTCGCGTTGGCCAGCGTCGTCGAGGAGTTGATGCGCACGCCAACCGTCGAGGCGCCGTCGGCGACGTTCGGCTGCAGCGTCATTCCGATCGTGTTGGTGGCGCCTTGCGATGAGCTGCGCAGTCGGAAAGCGGGGAACACGCCCATGTCGCCGCCTTGCAACCACAGCGCATAGGCATTCGTGATCGTGGCATTCGTGCCCGAGTTAGGCCCGCCGCTGATCGCTACCGTCGCGGCGCTGCTGATCGTGCTCGCGCCCACAAAAGCATATGTCGGCGCCTGGAAATACACGTGGCGTTGCGTCGAGAAGTTACCCGTCGCGAACTCGTAAACCTGATTGAGGTTGAAATTGCACGCGAGATACTCCGTCGACGCTGTCATATTCGTGGCGGCGGCGCCCGAGACGCGAAACGCCGAGGTTGCCGTCACGCCCGACTGCACCGCTTGCGTAACGCGCAACCCGGTGCACTGCACGTTGGCGAGTAGGGTGTTGACGCCGCCGACGAGCAAACTCGTCGTGTTGGCGCCCGTGAACAGGCCCGCCGCGCCGCTACCCGACAAATCGAGCGTGTTACCCGCCGCCGTGAACTGGCTATTCGCCACCGTCCCCGTGCCCGTCGCCACAGGCAAGCGGCCCGACGTGAGCGAGCCGGTAATGCCACCACCGCCCGCCGCGCCGAGCGTGGTCTCGCTGTTGTCGACGTTGCGCGCGACCACGCCGACGCCTGTCTTGTAGTAGATGCCGGCGACGCCACTCGGGCCTTGCCACGAGGCGCTACCCGTGGCCATTTGCACGCCGCTGTCGGCTCGGAACGGTTTGATGGCCATTTACACCCTCTTGATTTCCAGCGTCTCGAGGTTGATGCCTTCGTCGGCGCCATCGCCAATCGAGTACTTTTCCTTGAGCTCGCCGTAGAGCTCGGCCACCACCTCGAGAGCCTTGTTTGCCACCTCAGCGGCGTCGTGCGCGGCACGGATAGCGGCCTCCGAGCGGAGCTTGGCGATCTGCAAGCGCATCGCGTCCAGTTCGGCGACGTGCGTAGGCAACTCCACGAGGTGCAGCTCGGCGGGCGCGGTCGTCTCGTCGCTCATGTGCCACTCGCGATCAGTTCGACCAGGCCGGTAAAGCGGCCCGACGTTTCGACCGTGCAGCCTGCGGCGGTGAGGCTCGCGGCAGGAATGTCTACGGCTACCGCGCCGCCGGTATCCGAGATCTGCACGCCAGCCGAAACCAGCAACGGCGCCGAGCTGAACGGCGCCGACCACGTGATGGCGACGCTATCTTCGGCGCCCGTGAATGTCGCAATCGCTGTCTGAATGGCCATATCTATCAACCCCTTATGCGTGCGGCAATTTGTCGCATGGCGCAGGCTCAACTTTTCGGCGTGGAGTCCGATAACATCCACAGGATGCGAGTGGCGTTGGTGGCGTTGGTGGCGCTGGTGGGTGCATGTCATTCGTCGGCGTTGCCCATTGGCAATCCTTCCGACATGCCGCCGGTTGATGCTGAGATGATGGCCGCCGATACGGCCGCTGCACCGCCGCCAGATACCGCCGAGCCGCCCGATGACACCGACAAGGCGTGCGGCGGGGCGGGCCAACCGTGTTGCGCAGAGGGTATGTCCTGGCTCCCATCGTCCGCGCATCTGTTGCAGGGCGTCGGCTCGTGCGGCGGCGGGCTCGCTTGTGCGCAGTCGGCGTGCCCGCCGCGCTCGACGTGCCTCGACGGACGCTTCAACGCCGAGTGGAATACCGTTTATGTCACCTACTGCACCGCAGATTAAGACTTGGAGGCCAACTTGAACGCTCACACTGTCGTCATCCTCGTTCTGCTCGCCGCTGGCTGCACGCCCGAGCCCGCGCCAACTGCCCCGCATGATATGGGCGGTGACATGGCGGGTAGCCTGGCGATCGGAGACCTGGCTCGAGTCCTGGGCGACATGACGCCAGCCACGTGTGCGTGGGACGCATCGACGCCGCCAATATCCACTGGCACGATGCCCATCTCTTCGGCGTACGTGCTCGGCGCGCAGCAATGCATGGTCCTCGCCGACGCCCTCTACATCGATCGTCGGCGCGACGATCGTACTGAGGAGCAACTCTATTTCTACCCGCAGACAGCCACAGCGAACGGGATTCGCGTGTTCTATCGGTCGATCGGCGACGGGAAGACCCTCCCTGAGATCACGTGCGAGCAATGGAACGGAACAGCGACGATCACCGCCACGCCCGCCGGCCGACGCGTCACGGTCGATCTGCAATGCTCCGAGATCAACGCCGGTCACCATTTTTGGACACTCGACATGACGCCACCGATCACGCTCGTGCGCGGTACCTTCGATTTTCCCAACTAGAGTACCGGCACGGAGAGCTCGTAGTTGGCGCTGATGAATAGCGGCCCCACGAACTGCGTATTATCGGTGACTGATGGGCTCGCCGCGATCTTCTGACCAAACGTGAACTTCAGCGCCGTAGTGGGCAGATTAGTCGTAATGGTGGCCGCGAGGGCGCCATTGATAAAGAACCTAGCGCATGGGCCAGTAGGAGCGGCTGAGCCCACCAACTCAATACCGAATCTCGTTGTATTCGTCGTCGCAGCGATGCCGCTATCGACCGTGGTGGTAACTGTTGCCGCCATCGCATTGCACTGCCAATTCGCCTGACCGGAGGCGCGACTAAAAGACACCCCATCGGTAAAAGCATTGACGACAGACACCCAGCGATTGCGGCTTGGTTGGTTCCCGCCGCCCATGCCGGCATATTGGGTGCAATTTGTAACGCCAACAGAATTGATTTTCCCATACCAGTTGAATGCCAGCGTTACCCCAGAATGGGGGAATATCATGCAAGCATATTGCCCTAACCAAGCATCGGCCGTGGCGCCTGTCGAGGGTAGAACAGATGCCGATGAAAATGGAAACAGCGACGATGCGTCGAGTCCCAATTGATACGTGGCGCCTGTTCCTGGTACTGAAATATCAAACACCCAAGATGGGGCGACGGGAATCGGAACAACCGGGGCAGATACTGAACCAACAACCCCGGTAGGATTTGGCCAATACTCCTTGTAGAGCAGGTTCCTTGAGTTGTAGTACCCGTTGTGATCGACCGCAGATCGAGCGTTGCCCGCCGGATCGTTCCATTGCGCCAGCGGCGTAAACGCGGAGCGAAACGTCGCCGTACCCAACGCGGTGAGCGTCCCGACGAACGCAAGCGTGATTCCGCTCGTCGCGTCCACCATGCTCGCGGCCGTCGTTTGCGTCGCGCCGTAGGTGGCGCCGCCGTCGATCGACGTCTTGAACGTCGCCACGCCCACCGCGCCGCCCGCCTGAATCTGCACGACGAACCGCGTGCCGTCGGCGATATGCGCCGAGCCCGATGGCGTGACGGTGCCTCCGAAGGTGAGAAGCACTGGGTTCGTGAACCCGCTCGCGGTCGCATTGAGCACGGGCAGCTCCGGCCGCGACGACGCCATGATGTGCCCGATAAAGTCCGCGGGAACCATCATGGCCTGGGCTACGCTGGCTGCATTTGCAGCATCGCCATCGGACGGCAGCACGACGACAGGAATTGCGCCGGGAGCTGGTGCCGGCGAGGGCGTGCGGGCGGCAGTTGGGCTGCCTGTGTAGTTCGACGGCACTAGAACACCCCCAATAGTTGCGTGACTGAACCACCCCACAGATGCCCGTCGCCCCATTTTAGGGCCGCGGGATAACCCCACGTACTCCCCGATGCGATAGAGGAGACGCTCATGCACAGGGCGTTGGGGCGAAACGTGATGATGATGCGCTTGATCGCACCGGGCGATGCGACGGTGAAGACGTTGAAAGGATCGACGCCGGTGGCATACGCGATCACGGCAACCGAGCCTGACCACGCGGCGGTGGATTGCAGCGTAATGCCCGAAGTCGTCTTACTCGCGCCGTCGATCGTGATGATGACGGAATCCGACGGCACGCCCACGAGCACGTGGTAACTGGTATCGGCGAACACGAGCGGCCAGGTGATAGTGGCGGTGTCGGAATTGACGAAGTTCGCCGTCGTGATGGACGAGAACGTCCATGTCGGCAT
>Ga0307509_10001510_pt1 | contig 39229 bp, 53 predicted proteins | sample 10_EM_MG_FD_202245 | JGI IMG/M metagenome (GOLD analysis project Ga0307509, IMG submission 202245) | Populus trichocarpa ectomycorrhiza microbial communities from riparian zone in the Pacific Northwest, United States - 10_EM | ecosystem: Host-associated > Plants > Roots > Unclassified | place...
AAAACAAATTGCCCGACTGGATGGTATGCCCCCCCCCCCCCCCCAAGTTTACTGGCGAACGAGCCCCTGACTCTGCACCTCCCCCCTATGAATAGGTGTCCCTTTAGCAGCCACTGTCGACGACGATCAAGCTGAAGCCGAACTGGCTGAGGTGAAACAGCAGTGCAAACTGATTTTCAAAAGACTAAACCAGCATTCCGAGCCCAGAGCGAGTATCGAATCCGGGCCCTTTACCCTACAGTAAGACAGCCGGCAATCCCGGAGATTTTACAAATTGCTAACAGGCTTCCGCCGGTTTCTAACTGTGTTGGTGGAATAGCTACATTATCGAGAACCACGTATGCTACTTGTGCGTTTGTGATAAATCATACCCACGAAAACTTGCCTTTACGTACCTTCAGGACATCGCGGCTGAGTTCTACTCATCGTACGGAAATGAGCTCATGAATCCATCCTTGCGACCTTATGCGTTTGTCCAGTTCGACACCTTCATGCAGAGAACCAAGCGCACATATCAAGACACGAGGGCTTCTGCGAACTTGGATAAACTGAATGACGACCTCAAGGATGTTACGAGGGTTATGACTAAAAACATTGAAGATTTGTTGTACAGAGGGGATTCGCTAGAAAGAATGGGAGATATGAGCTCAAGGTTGAGGGACGAAAGCAAGAAGTATAGACAGGCTGCGGTCAGAATCAATTGGGAACTTATGTTGAAGCAAGTATGTAAAAATAAATTCCTTTCCTCTCGAATATAGCTGGGGCTAACACCACTGGTATTCAGTACGGACCCATAGGCGCTGTGGGGTTAGTAGTAATCTTTTTCATCTGGTGGAGATTTTTCTGAGTGGTAGTAAGCATCTCGTGTTCCTCGAATGGTCGAGAACTTCTTTGATTGTGAACATGGTTGAGCTGAGGGCAGAAAAAGTTGGAAATTTGGGGTGCCGTGACTTTCAGCTTGCTTTCTATTACGCCTTTGATATCTTGGTGTATAATATTTATTGTACGACAAGTAGACTGTTCTTCTTCTGTAACGCTCACCCGAAAGAAACTCAAAACTATGAGACCTTACAAACACGAACTCATAGTACTCGAGTATATTTTAAGCCATTGTAATGCATTGAAAAGAATAGCCTTAGGCGTCCCAGTATGCTACCGCAAATGGATGTATCACTCAAGGCTATACCGGTACCCACGGTTTCAGGCCCACCCTATCGCTGTCAGTGTCCTGAGGAAAGCTTGATCAGCATGCTACTGGTATACTAGACTACACACTGTTCTGCGAACTTGCTGAACCTTGAGTAGGAAACTTGAATATTTAGCATTACATTACCTCCAAGTTATCAGCCAATATTAACGGACATAGCACTCAATACTACACGTGACCATGATAGATACCATAAGATAAGATGATATGTAGACTACAGTACTGTACTGAGGTTTGGCACAAGGCCCTTTTCCTTATTAGGCTCGCCTTTTTATATAGCACAGGTATGGTACGGTACTCGTAGGCCGGAGGCCGCACTCTGAGAACCAGTACTGTAGCTGACAGCGGCCTCATCTAGCACCTCTCCCCCTCCGATTCAACGCCAAACATTCCCTCTCGCCCGAGAACTGCACAATATCTGTGAGTATAAGATCATACTATTTTTGACTATACTATCGTGCTTTCATATTATCCGGTGTTATATCGCAGTTGGCTGAGAGCTAGGGACAGCATTCACAACACCAAATCGGGACAGTATCGCAACTGTTGGCACTGTTGCAGAGTACTTTTAGGCTCCAAGGAGCATACATCCTCCTTGGTACCGTACACATTACCCAGATTCAGTACAGTTAATATCACTAATACCACGAGGTAAGTCTGAATAAGATCGTCTATCGCCAGCGCAGTTATCCTTCTTCGCTCTATGATCATACGAGCATACGACGGCGTCGTTGTATTACTGTACTTGTATAGCAATGTTTGACTACGAGAGATGGAAGTTGCCTGTACCGGGGTTTTCATATCATGCTGTTCGCTTCCCCTCCCGAAGGCGGTCGTTCACCCCCTAACTAGACATTATTTCTTCCGCTCTTCCTCTCAATCCTCCCTTCTTCCTTCCATTCAACCCCTGCCGGCCACTTACTTTTTTCACCCCAATTCATCCACTGTAGCTAAATGGCGTATAGCTGCGCTGTACAAGGCCAAAACCCCCCCTCGAGGAACTATTCATCATCTCCCCCTTCTCTGAATTTTGAATGCAAACCGTGATCGTCTTCTCTTACCACCCCTCATGCTAAGGTTGCGGGATTGTGTATATACATGGCAGGCCTTTCGCCCCACGTGAGAAATTCCCCGAACCCAAGCTTGCAGGACGCTGTGAACCTTCGCTGCACGTCTACTCAGACGCTCACCTCCGCATTATTCGCCACCCGCCTACCCGCCCCGTCCCTGGCCGCCGCCCTCAAAGTAACGGAAATCCCACTAATTGAAGACGACTCGGCACCACGAGTCGTCGTGCCCCAACTCTTAGTTCTGGCGGAATCCACCCCTGACGAAGGAGTTCAGACTCTTTCGCAATATACACACCTTGACGACGGCATGGATACTGGGCACTACCAACACTCCCTGGATGAGGAGGAGGACGATGACGAGGAGAGCAGTTTCGTTCAGGGCATCACAGCCGGAGGACATGATCCTTCGCAGGATACATCTCCCCCAGAATTTTCTCACCAAGACTTTGGACGACAGCAGCTCTCAATAGATCCGGCGCTCGACACGCCACCTCCGGAAAATCATCCCCACCATCATCTTCATCACCATCACCATACGGGTCAGGACGATGATGATGAAGGCGGTGAATCCTCTCACCACCGACTCCAGCAACCGCAGCAACAAGTCCAGAATCATTTTGTGCAATCACAACTTCCCCGGCAGCTCTACACTGACCTCGCGCGGAGCGCGAATCAATTCTCATTACAGCACCACACCTCCGACCAGTTATCGACACCTCCAGCGCAGTTCCAAGCATCGTCTCCTGCATCCGGAAAAATATTGCCAGCATTCACACCATCGGACCGGAGCTTGCCTGATCGAGCTGTCACGGACGAAACCTTAGACGATGCTTACGTCGCATTTATCTTATACTGCAACCCATCAGTACCACTGGATTGTGACACGACCGAGCTACGCAAAGCCTTTAGGCAGCCTCCGAAGAGTGATGGCAAGACTTTCAATATTCATCACCTCCTCCAATTGATTGAGAAGTTTGAAGAGAAGGAAATTAAAACGTGGACGAAGCTCGCGATTCAGCTGGGGGTTGAGAGAACTGCGGACCAGAGCGCACAGAAAGTCCAACAGTATGCAGTGAGATTAAAGGTACATGTACTCGTTAAAAGATTCTTTTTAATCACTAACACAAGGCGCACAGAGATGGATGCATGCGATGCATATCGACGCATTTTTCGAATACATTCTCAGCAAGCCCCATGCATATTACCAACACATCCCTCATTCTTTACCTTCTTCTGACTCTCCAGATCAGATGCGTGACGGTGTGCCTATCGAGGAAGACCTAGCCTTGCGCGCCCTACATCCGGAGACTCGTCCTAAGCGTGGCCGACGGAAAACAGACGACAAGGACGATGGAAGTGAAAAGGAAATGCCCGATCCTAAGCGGCCGCATATTGATACTGAAACTCCCACAACTGCAGATCCCACTAGCGCCATGGAACACTTTAGTAATTCCTTATTTCCACCACATCCCCATTCTGCGGTTCCATCCAGTGCTGGGGGAGATGGGATGGAAAGGTTCTTAGAAGAGTCAGATCCTTGGGCAGCGGCTACACAGTCTGTCCTAAGCGGTGGGGGGAGCAGTGCTACACCTACAGGCGGGCAGCAGTTTCGGTGGAGGGCCTTCCCAAGAGAAGGAACTACACCGCAAAGTGCACATCCGCCTCCGGCTATACTTACATCCCACGATAACATTGCCTCCCAGGATGAAATCCAGACACCTGTTTCGGCAACTCCGGTATCTGCCTCGAAGCCACGGTCCCGGCGGAGGCATGGCCCAGCTGTGTCCTCCGCATGGCCAAGCTCTGGGAACCCTCTTACTGGGAAATTGAGAGGCCGACCACCGAGTAACAGATCCGTTAGGGATGGCCCATTTTCAACATTCCCAGCTCACCCTACAGGTAAAGGCCATACGATCGACCTTAGTAGTCCGGGGGGCATGACCACAACCCCGATCTCGACTCCCGTCACCACCCATGCGCCACAACAATTCACATTCAGGCCAGAGCAACTGCACCTGACCGTCCCGGCAAGGGCCAGCGGTAATACCATCACTATGGCATCACCAGCTTCAGCCATAACCCCATCACCCCACATGAACGGTAACTCCTGGAAACGCGGGAAAAGCCCTCTAGGGAGGGAAAGTGCGAATATGTATGCAGCGCTGGGACTCGAGGACGTCGAGCGGAAGTTCTCTGTAGGTTTGTTACAAGCCCAGTGCCAGGGTGGGCCTGCATTAGGAGTGGAAGACGCAAAGAGGATAGCGGAGAAAATCGTCTCTGCACTGAAACGTGCCTGGCTGGACAATGGAGGCGGGGCGGATGACAAAATCGTAGCAGTACTGTTGGGTTGTGGCGACGGTGTTTTCAGAGAGGTCAAGGTTTCGAGGTTAGGCGGAGGCTCGGATCGGCGAGACTTAGATGACTTAGGACTAGACGCTGACGACAGCGACCAGCTGCATGGTCGAGGAGATGATGAGAGGAGGTTCGATGTCCGGTGGAGTATACAATTTGGTCCTGTCAAGGGCGAATTTTCGCAGGTCGTGTCTGTCGGAGGAAACGGCGGACTAGACCATAACAACCCCTCCAGCAGTAGTCTCAGCCAGCTAGGAGAAGAAAACGACCGGGTGTTAAAAGAGCTAGAAGGCCTTGGGGACTTCAGCGGAGGAGTTAACGACGACCCACACGGGGAAAGCACAGGTAGCAGCAATGATGCTAACAGCGCTGGAAATGTCGAGAAGTTGAGGAAGCGAGTCCTGGAACTAGAGCAAAGTTTAAAGGCTAAGGAGAGGGAAATTCATGGTATAAGAGAAAATGTTCTCAAGGCTGTGGTTATGTGATTTTTGGCGTTGGTATTAATCCAAACTCTCTCTCTTAATTTGAACTCGAACAAAGGACAAAAGATAAAGAGGTTATGGCAGGAGTTATTTATTTGCTGCCGTTCCCCCAGCGCAAGAAATTGCCAAGAAATGCTTTGCTTTGCTCCATCCGTCCCCTCCCGTTTTTCCTTAAATTTATCACCATATCACCGTTATCATCTAGGTGGCTATCGCCGTTTTATCTATTTATTTATCTATTTATCCATTTATTCCTTTCTTTTCCTCCGTTCACCCTTTTGCTACGGGTACAAGTCTTGGCCAAACAGGGTTCTTTTTCCATCTGGTCCATCGGGTTTCTACTCCACGAACAAAAATAATGATTTGTTTTTGTTTATTCATCTGTTCATTTGTCTGGGATGTGTGTCATTAGCGGGATTGTGGGTGTGTTAATTGGGGGCCATTGCAATACCGGTATATATCTCGTGCTTTCTCGTAACGGGATTTCGACGAGAGTTTGTGCGGTTATGCGTGATTTCGTGTGATGGAGGTATGGTGATATCGGGGTTGGGTCTGTCGTCGCGGTGGTCTGTTCTCCGGTTTGCCATACGTCTCAGGTTTGGAGCGGTGGGAGATATAGTTATGATAATAATAATTAATAATTATTATATCATACACAGGTATAATATCATATCGGCTCTATTGTTCCCCCATAGACGGGGCTCGGGCTAAATGCTATTATAGATAATCCTTCCTAGGTTACAGGTGGTAGCAAGTGTCGAGTGAGATACTATGAAGCTGATGAATTGCGCGTGGGATAGTAATCGCTGGAACACTATGGTGTCGGTAAGTGAAACTGCTGTTATGGTGCTAGGGCTGGAGGAGGATTTGTGTCCTCTAGTCTACCGGTAGTCTTACTGCAGACACGGTTTTGCGAAGTCAGCAAGGGGGGGGGTTGTGAGAATTCTCCAGGGAGTATGATACTAGTAATGCAGGCTCGATAGTAATGCTTACAAAAACGTCAGAAATAAGGCACATCAGGGCTCTGAGGCCACTAATTTTTACTTGAGGCCTTAAAACCCCGCCGTTTGGGTTTGCTTTATTGTTTGTCCTATCATGGGCTCATGGGATGAGTGATAGAGCGGGGATCTCTATAAACCCTTTGGCCTTAAATTTTGATCGGCTTTGCCCACGTGCGAAAGTGGCCACCTGTCGGGCCCGTGCTTGAATCTAATTATGGCTCCTGTCATCCCGATATCGGTAGTTGAGTCTAGCACCGAAGCCAGCCTGCTATTGTTGCTCGTGGTGTCACAGATAGCGCGATAGTGGGTGCAAACGGCTGGGAACTACAAGCACTCGTACTAGGACAGCACACGGTGGCTCCGAACAATATGATTATGGAGACTATGGTTGGATATTAGAAACAGAAGGATGGAAAGGATGGATTGACACTGGGTGGGCATAAGTAAAGACGCGGTTGGTTCTCAGGATGGGGTTTTCGGCACATATGTAACACTTATCATACGCCCATACCGGTGCCCGAGTACAAGAGTGATAGTGGATGGAGGACCGAATGATGCATCACTTTCTTTTTCCTTTTTCTTTTGAGTGAGATTGGTGAGGAAACCGTGTCTGGATCAACCCAGCCCATTGTGCTGGATTATACGCGTGCCGAAGACGCTCGCGCGGAGCCGGATGCAGGGTTTTGGGGCTGCAGTTTCAATTCTCTGCTTTCCGCCGCTGTTTCCATCCCTCGCTTCGTTCGACTGGAAAACCTTCCCATCTCACCCCCCCTGCTTTGCCTACATGAACTCATTTTCGTAGTTCCAGTTCTCTTTCTTCTTCTTCTCCATTCTTTGATACCTAATATCCTTCCTTCCTCCCCTCCGTCTCTTTTAACATTCGAATCACCGGCCCCTGTCCGTCCGAAAGTCTGCTAGTCTATCTCTTTATTTTTTCCCTGTTTTCATTGAATTGCGGAAGTTCATTTTCAGCCTCCTTTTTTTTTTCCCTCGTTGCAGAACAAACCCCGTCTTTGATATAGGGTTACCTTTTTGTTCCGGCGTCTAGGCTATGGCGTCGAAAAACGATGCGGCCTACGGTACTGGCGCTGAGTTGGATGCTGCTGGGGTGAGAAGAAGAATCGTACCTGGTGAATCACCAGTCGGAGGTGATGTTATTGTGCCAACGCCGGAGGATACAAAGAAACACCAGAGGATTGTGAGTGGCAGTTGTTTACCCCAAAATAAAAATATAGCCCCTTTTCTGAGCATTGTCCGGAAAGCTACAGTACAGCTGGCCTTTCTGTTGTGTTTGAGCGGTAATGCTGACTGAGTGAAACATTTCGGTGATTGTAGGATCAAGCTGGTGATGTGGACATCGAGGCTATAATAGCTCCGATATTATTCACACTCTTGTCGTTCTTCACGAGGCTATACAAGATCGGACAGTCCAATATCGTTACATGGGATGAGGCACAGTACGTCAACACTTTTCTTTTTATAATGGAAAGCTCCCGGCTTTCTTGGAATTAAGGGGGCTCCGGAAGGGTCGATTTGCGACGATCATTATTGTTGACAAGGATGTTTGGATAGCTTTGGAAAATTTGGATCTCATTACCTTAAGCGTGAGTTCTACTTCGATGTGCATCCTCCGCTTGGAAAGATGCTTGTGGGTCTCTCAGGTTGGATGGCCGGGTATAATGGTTCTTTCGAGTTCAAGTCTGGAGAAGTTTACCCAGAAGAACTCAACTATACCTTCATGAGAGTCTTCAATGCTACCTTTGGAGCTCTATGCGTGCCTCTTGCGTACTTCACCGCAAAGGAATTGAGGCTTTCGAAGCCTGCGATATGGCTGGTGACTTTGATGGTTTTGTGTGGTATGTTGGAGACCAAGAGCTTTGTGTGGTGTGGTCTGATGTTTGTTTCAATGCAGAGAATTCGTATGCCGCCATCAGCAGGTTTATCTTGCTCGATTCTATGCTTCTGTTCTTCACCTTCACCACTATGCTTTGCTTTGCACGGTTCCATCAGCTCCAAACTAGGTCTTTCTCACCCCAGTGGTGGCTATGGCTGGTTCTTAGCGGACTCTCAATTGGCTGTGTCTGCAGGTAGGTTTGCACCAACTCGTTATGTCTGGCGCTTTCTTACCCATATAGTGTTAAATGGGTTGGACTGTTTGTTACCGGAGTTGTTGGCCTTTACACTGTCGAGGACTTGTGGAACAAATTCGGAGATCTTAAAATGCCCAAGGTACATTGTCTTTTTTTTGTCAGAAAACACTAGCTGATAGTGACATAGGTTGTATATGCACAACATTGGGTTGCACGCATCATCGGCCTTATTGTGATTCCTATGGTTGTTTACATGTGGAGTTTCTGGATGCACTTCACCATCCTCGAGAATTCTGGTCCCGGAGATGCCCAGATGAGCTCTCTATTCCAGGCTAACCTCAAAGGGACGGATCTTACCGATAGTCCGTTGGAAATCGCTCTTGGCTCACGTGCCACTATCAAGAACATGGGATATGGTGGTGGTCTCTTGCATTCCCATGTTCAAACATACCCTGAAGGATCCGGTCAGCAACAGGTTACTTGCTATCATCACAAGGATTCCAACAATGATTGGTACTTCCATCCCAACCGCGGCCAGCCTGATTTCGATTCCGAGTCGCCAGACCTCCGTTTTGTTGGAAATGGAGACATCATCCGTCTTATCCATGCTCAAACCGGTCGTAACTTACATTCTCACGCTGTCTCTGCTCCGCTTACCAAGGCCGATAATGAGGTTTCATCATACGGAAATCTAACGGTTGGTGACGAAAAGGACCACTGGACTATTGAGGTTGTGAGTGATGCCGCCGGAAGGGATTACAGCAAACTTAGAACCCTCACTACTGCTTTCCGATTGAGACACACTGCCTTGGGCTGCTACCTCAGAGCTGGAAATGTCAATTTGCCTCAGTGGGGCTTCAAGCAGATTGAGGTTACTTGCACCAAGAAGAATAACCCGAGGGATGTTTTTACTCACTGGAACGTCGAAAGTCATTGGAATGAGAAGCGTAAATTTGAACCCTTTCATTTTTCGTGACATCAGCTTTAGGATGTGGTTTAACATTTCCTGTAACAGTTCCAAATGCGGATGTCAAAGCATTCAGATCGCCATTTTTACGTGATTTCATTCACTTGAATGTTGCTATGATGACCTCCAACAACGCTTTGGTTCCAGATCCCGACAAGCAAGACGACCTAGCATCTGCCTACTGGCAATGGCCGATTCTTCATGTTGGGTTGAGAATGTGCAGCTGGGATGATAGCATTGTTAAATACTTCCTTTTGGGCAACCCAATGGTGTATTGGGGATCGACTCTAGCGCTTCCCCTGTTCTCACTTTTAATCCTTTTATACCTCATCCGATGGCAGCGCGGATATAACGATCTCGGTGGCGAGGAAATTGACCATATTCGCGCCGCAGGAATATACCCTCTCATCGGCTGGGTCTTCCACTATGTTCCGTTTATTGCCATGGCGAGAGTAACATATGTTCATCATTACTACCCTGCTCTTTATTTTGCGATCTTGGTGTTTGGGTTTCTTTTCAATCATCTCACCAACAAGTTGCCCAAGACAGTAAAATTGGCTGCTTATGGCGTGGCGTATACGGTTATTATCGGGATTTTTGTGCTTTTTATTCCAATCTCGTTTGGTATGACAGGCTCGTCAGAACAGTACAAGTATCTGAATTGGCTGGTAAGTAGATAACGCATCTCCTCACAGCATATCCACCGAACATGCACTAACATTGTCTTCACAGCCTACCTGGAGAATATGAACCTGTTAGATGGGGACTCGGGGAAATAGTTAGGTTGGCGCATCAAATATTACTAGAAGGCTGGTGTGCTGGAAAAAAAAGCGGGCGGTAATGAGATGGAAAAAGTAGCAAAAAATCTAGTAATTCCCTCTATTTATTGTTTATAGGTTCAATTCCATGTTTTTGTTTGTTTTGTTCTCGGGAAATTTAGTAGGGTGTTAAGTGCTGTATAGATGGGCGGATGCTGTCTGTCATGTCATAAAGATTGTTTTTTGTGTTTGTGGTTGTCGGTCTCGAAAACCTCCCGAGTGATACTTTGTGTATGCTAAGTGTTTCGATATACAAGTGAGCCTCATTAAAAGGCTTCGGATAATTCCACCAGAGCTACACTTCTCTTTGCAGCCTTAATGTAATACCGGTAGCTATGCACTAGGCTTTTTGGTCCACCCATTTGAGTATCGCAGGAGAAACTTGGAGCGAAACTCAGCTCACTTCACCTCCTTCCCGACTAAGATACCACGGCCCATATGGGGCTCCGCGCAGAATCACCGGCTAGCAAACCCAAATCCTAGCAATGACTGTACTGCCTGCACCCGCTCGTTCCACACCATTAACACCTTGATATAATTCATCCAAGCCTTCCAAGCATCTCACAACAATCGTGTAAAGAACCTCGCATCGTTTCACCCCCCCCCTCCCCTTTTTCTACGGCAAGCGAATATTTCAAACAGCAAGAAAAATAAAAAAGGAAAAAGAAGGAAAAAAGAAAATAGTAAGAATATTATCCACATCTAGCTAAGCTACCGTATACATACATACAGTACATATCATACCATATCCGTTATGATACACCGCCGTTAACTTGTAGTGGGGGGAAAGAAACGCCCGCCCACCCGCCCTCCACCCCAAGTTCGAATGGAAGTGAGTGCAAGGGGGAAAGAGGAGGGGGGGTGATGTGTGAATGAGAATATCAAAGTCCTGACCCTTCTATTTTGTGGTTGTGGTGGAGGCTTGTTATTGTAAAGCATGGGTCGTGAATGAGCGCCTGATGCTGGTATATGATAGGGTGGGAGTTTAGTCAGGGAAGGCACCACCCACGACCACGGCCAAAGTAAATAAGGAAAAAACAAAGGGAGGGGAAAAAAACATCACCACCAGTTCAAACTTTGCTTTCCTTCCCCGGGAAAAAACATCATATTACTATCACTAGAACCATCCGGGGAAGAAAAGCAAGAAAAAGAAGGGGGAGATCAGAGGGCGGTGAGCAAACAAATAACCGGCCACTGGTTGAAAAGACACGTAAGAAGGAATTCAATCAGAGTTTTTTTTCCCGGAATATAAGAAGCCAAATGGGACCCAAGTTTAAAAGATAGAGAGAAGGATGATGACAGATAGGAAGAAAGGAAAAAAGGATACAACTGTGCCTCCTGCCAGATTCCCGAATGACATTGACAAAACGCACACACCGACCATACAATAAAGGAATTGAGCAATTGGTAGAAAGGGAGCAAAAAAAGCTCGAGAGGAAACCCCGTACTTCCATCACCATCCATCCGTCCATCCAGTCTGAGTAGCCATCCGTGATATCTTTGCCTCCCTTTTTAACGCCCTGCCTATTTGGACCCTCCAACTAAAAAATGCTGTCATCCGATGAGAGTATCTCTTTCGGTATATCCTAATTACCATCTCCATCACCAGCTGCTGCCCCCCCGTCTTGCTGCTGCCGCTGGCCTCGCGATTGTCCCCTGTATCCACCATATGATAGTGCGGCTCTCCCACGAAAACCGCCTCTTCCTCTACCCCTCCCTCTCCACCCACGCCCGTAGTGGTTGTTGAACCCACCATCAACACTTCCCTGGCCAAAGGTCTCTAGGTTCTTCTTTTGTTCCTCGCCCCTCCAGACCGCCCCACCTCTGGGTTTCTCTCCTTCCTTGGCTTCCGCGCGCTCTTTGTTCTCGCACGATATATTATCGAAGAAGCTGGATCCGCGGTTGTAGAATTTTGCGGGAGGAACGACATCATCCTTGCTATTGCCATCTGCATATCCATTAGTGCCATTGGCCGGAGTCTCCAGATGAGTAACTCTCTCGTCTTCCCCACCTGCGATGACCTCCTTAACCAAGTCCTGCTTATTGAACTTCGCGTTCGCGCTCGCGAAATCGTAATCGGTACTAGGGACCTCAACCTTGCGAGGTTGATTATTTTGGAAACCGCCGCGAAAACCTCTTCCGCCGCGAGCAACAAACCCGCCGGTGCCTGGTCCACGGGCAGGGCGCGGTTCTCCACTAGGACCACCATTCGTATCATTTGAAGCAGGTACAGGGCCTGCTGCATTGCTATTACTAGCAGGAGCGGCTGTCTTCATTGCCAACTGATTAACCTTGTTAGCTAGATCTTGGACGGCGGCATTGGTGTCGTTGTGTGTAGAGGTAGACGCAGAAGCCTTAGTAGATTGAGCATTGCGGGCTACCGGCTGGGACGAACCGGGTGCTGGGGAGCGTGAAGATCTGTTGTGGGGGGGTAGCGGAAGTGCCGGCACAATTCCTCCATGTGCTTTAGGTCCAGTTGGTGCTCTGCCAGTGTTTTGAGTGACAGGAACCGAGGGCACTGGTTTGGTTTCGTTGTCCTCAGGAGGAGTCGGGGGCTTAGAACTATTGTTCGCGGTTTGCTGTACCGAGGTAAGAGGTACTTGCCTCTCGTTAATCTTGGTGTGCGCGGGTGGCTGGGATTGAGCTACGGAATTTTGCGCATTTGGGCCTTGATGCATGGGACCGCGATTCATTGGCTGTTGTTGAGAGTGCTGCTGACGATTAGTGGCCGGTCCGATTGGGGCTTGTGGTGGTGCTCTATTCTGGGGACCATAGGTGGGAGTCTGTTGCTGGGCCAAGGGAGCTTGCTGCGGAGCCTGGGGTTGGCTTTGCTGCTGGGGGGCCTGACTCTGTTGATGCTGTTGGGCAGGCGGTTGCTGGGCCTGGGGTATGACGGCAGGAGGTTTTCCTAGCCCTGATTGTTGGGGACCTTGAGGAGGTGGATAGGCACCATACATAGCTCCTTGTTGGTATGGACTGGAAGCATAGCGACCCTGAGCCTGAGGAGGAGGAGGAGGGTAATAGTACTGTGGCACTTGCTGTTGGTACTGGCTGGGGGGCTGCTGATTTCCCTGAGCATAGCTTGGGGGAGGTGGGCGACTTGAGCTCTAGTAGCGTCGAATTAGCTGTCGTAAGGAGGATGAATGTACGATCGAATAGTTCGATTAAACGACAATTCATCAATAAAATTTGAGAGAAAACAAAAAACCCGAGACCTTTTAAACATGCCAAACAGAAAACTAGGTCTCAGGACCCCGCAGCGGGGAGGTGAAGGGGGGGGGGGGGGCAAAAAACAATATTTCTCACAACATACCCCCAGAATGGCGGGATCATCAGGCACCTGAGGTTGTGGTGGCTGAGGCGCAGTCTCCTCGATCCTTAAATCCTTGACGTCGCCGCCGCGAAAAACGATATACTCGTAGACATTGTCCGAACCAGCGATTTCCTTAGCAGGATCGCCGCGTCTACCTTCGGTCCCGTGAGAAACAACTTGTTCTAAGGCAACGGTGTGGTTTTCGGAATTGATGTCATGGAGACGACCGACATAGCTAATTAGCGAGAGAGGAGGGTTGGTCAGTTCGAGGAAGGAGGAAATAAACGGCCGATGCAAGCAAGCAGAAGAGTGTATACCGGATATCGCTCCTGGAGATCAAGGAGATCCGGGAGCTATATAGAAAGGCAGATTGTTAGTTCAAGTTTCCTATAGTGATTAGCTAAATAAAGCGATAGAAAACCAACCCGATAAATTCAGACATGATTGAAGCGAGTAGGGTCAACGACCCGGGAATGAAGTGGCGATTTTAAGTGAAAGTGGACACCTGTCTGAGTACGGCTCGGTTAGATAACTGGTGCAGAGATGAGGTGTGTAGGGTTGCTTTGGGAGCATACAAGTTGCAATGAAGGATGTCGAAGGGGGTGGAGGTGTGGGTGGGAGTAGAGTAGAGTAGAGTGGGTTGGGTGGTGGTGGTGGTTGTGAGAAAGAAAGGGATGTTTGAGAGGAAGGAGAGGGCGGAGGTTCTGTGTGGAAGAAGGGCAAAGAGTCGCCCAGTTGAGCAAGTGAAGCGCCGCAAGGGATTCATGCTTCGCTCAGGGCTTCACTCAGGCTGACAGTGTCACTTATGCCATAACGCACAAGGAGCCCATGTAGGTTATTCCTTCTCATGCTTCAATTGCTCTCTGTTGCGCCCACAACCCGTGACGGTTTTTGCGTTTATCTGAGACCGTTCCTCACACCGAGGCACATTCTCAAAAATACGCAAGTAACCAGGGGCACCGACCACCACTCCCTCCAGCTTTCTCCCCACCCTTGTCTCTCTCCCCCCACTCAATGAAGCAGCTATGACCTTCTCACTCGTCAGCTTCAACCACCCAACCTGAAAATGACCAGCCAGTCCTTCCCACAATCCGCTGACTTGGAGAGTTTTGATGCCATCGAGGCCTATGATTGGGACTCGGACCGGGAATTTCAAGTACATCCAACCTAATCACAATTCTACTCTGCGCAGAAAGAAGAAGGGGGAAAAGCTCACATGCTCTACGGTAGACCGGTCTGCAATCGATCCTCTCATCGGTCCCTTCGCCTACAGCAGAGCAAAGAGAGGAACTAACCCTGCGGGCAAAATGCTTCTTCTACTCAAAGTAACTCGCTCTAGGTTAAACCCTCGCTCGTCCAGAACGAGACTAACGAAATGCTACCCATAGAATGTCCGGTATCAAAATCGACTACAACGTCTACAAAGCCCGCGTTTCTCAGGGAAAACCTAACCCCACTACCACTGCCACTGCCCCAACAGTCCCGGAAGCCCCCCCGGAATTTGCGCAAAAAGAGCGTAGTACCCTCTTGGACGGCACCAACGATGGGCCTATCCTAAATACCACAAAACCCAGTGTCAACAGCGAGCGATTCCCCCTTAGCGATCCGGGCCCTGACACCTCCGCCACTATGGCTGGAGGGGCTCCCGATGCCCCGTACCCGAATTCATTCGCGCACATTGTTGAACTGATTACAACGGGTCAGCCAATACCTGGAATCAAGCATATCCCCAACGAGCTCAACCCGGCACCACCAAGTGAGCCGGTTCGCGCGAAGAGGTTAAAACCTTGGGAGAAGGCTAGCAGCGACAATCCTAGCCCTAATGTGGCGGTCGTCGTGAGAGGGGGTGGAGAAGGTGGTGGTAACGGCGGCGGGGAATGAACGCCTGTTTAGAGTTTATTTGGTGCCTTCTTGCTTTGTAAACTTAACGAAAGCAAGGAAAGAAGAAGTAAGAAAGCCCGAGGTATCGCCGAGATGCCGCATCTTTAGCATCTACGATACTGTCTGCTCCACAGCACTGTAGTCGTCACGACTAAGGGCCCTTAAACTCAGTAATACCAGCCTCTTGCATATTTGATCCCTTCATGTACCTTAGCTCAATTCTCATATTCCAAGTAAAAAATATTAAAAGGGGTTTTTTTTAAAAAAAAAAAAACACCCAAAGAACTGCCCGAGACCGAAGGGTAGATAATCTATGTTCCTTATCTGATCATCAAGTATGCATACCGCAGTTGCAACAAGAACCTCACCTACAACTCCCTAGACCACCTCCCCCCAAACAAACAAACAAACCACCACCCCAGCCAACCCTAGCAAACCAAGCCAAAATGTCACCGCCAACACCCTACCCTCGCTCAAGCCTCAAGCGCATATTGAAGGCCCACAGTAACCTCTGTATCTCCAAAAACACCGACGTAATGGTCAGTCACTATTCCCTCCGTCCCTCCTTCCATTCCATACCTACGAGCGCGAAGCGCCGACTGACTAACCGGATGAGTGAATGAATGAATGAATGAATGGCGATCTAATCGGTTGGTTAGATGTATCTTGACTACACCCTCTTCATGCAGCAGCTCATCCAGGAAGCCAACGTCAGTGCGCGCACCGGTGCTAACGGGGTTGTGACGGGGGCTGGGAAGAAGGTTGGGATTACAGCTAGGGATGTTAGGAAGGTTTCGCAGGTCAGTTTTCTTTCTTTCTTTTTTCAGCTCTGGGAGCGGGAACTGACGGTGAATAGGTCACGTTGAGGAAGTTCAAGGGATAGCAGTCTAAATGTGACTGCGGGTGATGGCGGCGGGGGATTGTATAATATGATACGATATAATCGCTTGACTTCCGGGTTCAGGGCTTGGCGTTTTTTTGTTGTCAGAAACTTATCACGGTTTGGTGTGGTGATTGTTATTAGGTGCTGAGCACATATCCCAACTTACTATTTAAGTACATGATCGAATCTTTTTCAAATCTGGTTGCACTCAGATCCGCAAATACGAAGGCCGGATCCGTGAGATCCACGGGTCCAAGGTGATATATCGCAATCTCACGGGACACTTTCATGATAAACCACTGCGATAAGGCTTCTCTAGAATTTCCCATTGTACCTGGAGATATAGAAAACGATTGCGCAGCAAACGAGTGATAGAAGCCGGAAGAAAATTCACATACGTTAACGTTAAGAACGAGACAGGAGAGAAGAAAGAGAGGTACAGAAAAACAAAATGACGTTGGACTCCCAGGCCTCCCTTCGTTTCACGTGTAATACGGCCGCCATTCACCAACTCCCTTCCACTTACTCACACATCTCACTTCACCCCTACCTGCTCACCAAACACCTTAAGAATATCCCCACCAAGCCATTAATTTCCATCGATACCCCACAGTAAAAACCACGCCCCAGCTCCCATTTAACATCCGTCGCCTTTCAAAAAATAATGCGGAAAGCAATGTTTCCATCCAAGCAATCAGAGAAAAAAAGGGGGAAACCGGGACCAGGTATCCCATGGAAACGGAATACTGGTCGAATGTCTAGGGCAAAGTTTTTTCTTTTTTTTTTCTTTTTTCGTTTATTGATTATCTTTGAGGTTGTAATTAGTCCGGTGGGCAAAACGAAGAAAGGTAATTGTTTAACAGCATCCACTGCCAGACCCCTGCTGGACACCTGTGCCTTGCTGGACCGAGACGGTGGGCTTATTATTGACAGTAGTAGATCCCATGCGTTCCTATGGAAGCAGTTAGTCTGTAGTTATATTTCATATCGCACTATAATATTGGCTCACCTTGATCTGTCTAGCCATCGTTAAGAAAGCCTGCTCGACATTAGTAGCATTCTTTGCCGAGGTCTCCAAAAATGGGATTCCGAGACTGTCCGCAAATTCCTACTCATAAGACACGATTGGTCAGATCTAAACTTCGTTGCCATGTGATAATCTCAACCATGACCAACCTTGGCCACAGTGTACTCGACGACTTTCTTGTCTGCAATATCGCTCTTGTTTCCAACGAGTAGCTTGTTGACACCTTCAGTGGCATAGCGGTCGATCTCCTGCAGCCACTGCTTAACGTTATTGAACGAGTCTAGAAGGAGCACCCATCAGCAAAATATCCGGTGACGCAGGCATAACAGGGCCGTTTAGCGTACCCATATCGGTCACATCGAACACGACGCAGATTCCGTGAGCTCCTGAAAACCTCAAGGTCAGATCTGGCCATATCTTCAGGTGAAAAGAGAGAGCAAACCCCTGTAGTAGGAGGAAGTGATAGTTCTGAAACGTTCTTGTCCGGCGGTATCCCACTACAATAAACGTTAGTCAGCAATAAGACCCTGCAAACTGCATGTCAGGGGCAAGATAACAGGGAAGAAAAAGAAAGCATACAATTTGAAGTTTCACGGTCTTGGCATCAAGTTCGACAGTACGAATTTTCTGATAGAATGAACAGTCAGTCGGGAAGGCCCATCCTGCCAGCAAAATTGCTGGCGGCACAAGAGATATATTGGGAGACCAACGAAGTCGACACCGATAGTAGAGATATAACTCTCGGTGTAAGTATCATCGGCGAATCTGAGCAGCAGACAGGACTTCCCGACTCCTGAGTCACCGATGAGAAGAAGCTTAAAGAGATAATCGTATCTATCACAAACCGTTCCCGTCAGCAAGCCAAGTCAAAAATAAACAAAGAACGCCTCGGTAAGGCTTCGATTTCAGAACGGGCTGATGACGGCCCATCTTGCATGAGAAATGAAGCTCGGAGACAGAGGAGGAAGGGGGCTCTGCGGAGAGGAAGCTTGGGTTAGCATTTGGGTCTCCAGACAGATCCGGTGGTGTAGAATAACGATAACAGGAGACGAAGATCCGAAAAGAAAGGGAAAAAAAGAAGCTGTGTACAAGGAATAGAGAAGGAGGGGAAGGTAAGGAGGGGTAGGCACATACTACTCAGGATTCATGATGACGGAAGTTTTTTAAGTTATCTGAAGCTCGTTGAGAAGGAGCGATGGGGAGGAAGGAAGAATATTGGCGTAGCAGTTAGAAGCTGACGACGTGTAAAGAGTAAGGCAACGGATGAGGCTGAGGTTATTGAGATGAAGCAGGTATTTAGCGATGGGGTTGGTAGAGATAAGGTATCTTTTGCTCAGGTAATGGGTGTTATCTCAGAGAGTTCGTTGTTAGTGGTGGTGGTGGTGGTTGGTGGTTGATTATGGTTGTGGTAGGTGAGAGGTGGAGAAGGGAAGAGGTTGGACTGAACTGAGCGGAGGAATTTGACTTGTCAGGGTTGTGTTGGTGCCGGAGTGAACGGTGGGTCGTTGACTCGTTAGTTGTGGAAAGGAAGAACAGGTCCGATAGTATCGCCCGCTTGCCTGTGTCGCCGCTACTACGGTAGACGTTCGCTTGCTTTAGGCTCTCAAAACCCTCGAAGAGTCAGCAGCATTCACTTCTATTTTTTTCTATCTCTGTCTCTACGACGCCCAAGAGAAGTAATACGAATTGCGATTGTGGTTAGATGGTGAGCGAGGCCTGGAGCCTGAGACCGATGCTCGACACTTCTCCTGCCAGGTGATTGGCTGTGTGGCGTGCCGTGCTGCCTTGCATACTCTGACCAAAAGTGCCACTGTGGCCCTACGGTGTGCGCACCCACTCTTTTAGCCCTCCAAATGTACCGTATGCAGGAATACAATGAATATTTATCTTACAACCAGATTCTCTCAGAGGTTTTGATAGACGAGAGAAAGAAAACGGTAGAAATAAAGTTTCATCTACAAGAAACCTAGCCACCACAAATATTTCTACATCCTACAATAATTTCTTCCTTCATCGCACCCTTCAGTGGATAGGCTAATGTCATCCATATCTGCGCAGGTATTCTATGTATAGCATCGGCAAAGGCCCATTCCATGTTGATTCTGTCGTGTCCATTGTCGGCACGTGCTGTTCCGTGAGTCCCCAGCCCACCTTTTGCTGGTTCGTTTGAGCTTCCTGACACGTTTTACAAAGTTGTTCCTCCGTCTGGATTGTCTTTTTCGTGAATAAGTCAGTTCCATATCGTCCAACCTACACGTATGCACCGACTGCAGTAACCATGGAACGGATGTGGCGTACCTAAGCACAGTACAGCACCGTGAGGCATCAAAATATTAACATAATGTGCTCGGGAGACCCAAAGTACTTTGGTACTATAAATCATCTACAAATTTATATATCACCCAGAGAGAGATTATAAGATCTGTGGTGGGGAGCGAGGTGCACCCCTATATTACTTCGTTAGAATTAGCGCCGCATGGCCGCTGGTGCCGCTGGTGCTCTGCCGGCCGTTGATAAGCTCGCCCGCCTACCAAGGACTGCAAGGAAACGTCCTGCTATCCATCACGCATAACCGCATGTCCCCGCCCATATGGTACATAGGAATACGTACCGATCACCATGTCACCGACTAATAGTTGTGGGATGTCACCATCGCAAAGCCCAGCGAGTGAGTATTCGTGATTAAGACAGGTTACTTTCATTTTTTAGATTGACAGAATCTGAGGGGAAAAGGCTACCATTCTTAAACCTTGACATGCTCCTTGACCCATTTTTCAACATTCTCCTGGTCTCTCTGGACCCAGCTTGCATTACCCTTAATGCTGTCGCTAATGATTGCCAATCCCTTCTCGAATCCGTGGGTATCCTTATCGGCGAAAAACTTCTCGATGTCCTCCATCACATCTAAGCTCGCGAACTTGTTCAGGCTGTTCTTCAAGAATCGATCCAAAACGACCATGTTACCGGAAAGTTGCTTGTAGACTATTTCCCAGTTTTTCTTAATAAATTCCCATAGAGCATGGCGTGCACGAACATTGTTCGATAGAGAAATGGCAGGAGTATGCTTATCCTGTGTCCTGACCTTATCGGACAACATCAGTTCAAGGAACCGCTGGATCAGCTCGGGCTGTCGGACCCGGCCGAGGGCAGAGAGACAAATCTCCTTGCCGTCAACCGCAGAAGTAGAGAGGTATTCGTTCAAAACAGCATCGTATTCCTCCTGACCACCCTCGGCTATAACAATGCGGAAGACGGCAAGACGGAGGCTGGGGTGAATAACAGACTTGTCCTTTCCTGAGGTGTAAAGCTTGAAGCGGCGTTGGGCCTCCGCGATTATCCCTTTATGGCCAGAGCCCCCAGCGGTGCTTATGAGAAGAGCGCGAAGTCTTCCAGTCAAGAAACCCTCGTCCTTTCCATATTCCCAACCAATCTTTTCAGCTGCAAGTGTGACAAGGTCGAGGGTGAATTTTTTCAATCCATCCCTAATCTCAGGTGAGCTCTCAGAGAAAACTGATTTCAACTTCCCAAGCTGGTTAATAAGTTCTGCCCAGACAAGGTAGCTCTCCTCATCCTTGAGCGGGGCTAAAAAAGATAGCAGGCCTGTTGTGGAACCAAGACCAGAAAGTGCCATGGCAGCAGCATCAGCAATTAGTCCGATTCTATCTGCCACACTGAGTTGCTTTCTCGTCTCCCCTAATTTCACAAGTCGTTCTGCTGGGTAATTTACTCTGTAGAATCCGTTCTGGTTGCTGTTGAGCTTGTAGCAATCGATATCAATTCCTTTGATTGTCGCTTCTTTGGACGTAAGAGCCGTAATCTTCTCTGATCCTGCGATGAGGGACTTCTCAGATAAGAATAGCGGCACCCACCAAGTTGTCTGGTCTTCCTCAGGCTTCACATCCCCAGTGCTTAGGAATCTCTTTTGTTGAACGATGATGTGGCCAGACTTTTCAGTGACTGTGAGAACAGGGAAACCGATGGATTTAATCCAGTTGTTCTGTTGTATGCATCATTCAGTTGGAAGTCTTGTGAATTTGGTAGGGGTAGGATGCACCATAAAAGCGGCAACGTCCGTCTTTGCCTCTTCACTAAGGGCAGCCCACAAGTCTGCGGTTGTAGCATTTCCGTAAGCGTGCCTTTTCAGGTATCTGCCAACTCCCGATAAGAAGGTTTTAACACCAAGGTGGCTGCTAAGCATACGGATAGTGCCGGATCCCTACACCGTCCCATTATTAGACCTTTCCACTGTCTTGATTACTCGCTCACTACCTTAAGGTAACTAATATGGTCAAAGATCTGATCAATATCGAGAGCATTCTTCACAGGCACTTCAATAGGGTGGGAGCCACGAAGGCCATCGAGAGCGAAAGCTGTTTGCAAGGATTCTTGAGTCTGAGCAACATTCCTTGTTAGTGGGGCTTTGACGAGTGATAATGCATGCCTCTGGAAACTCGACGTACAACGAATTGCCCCCAAACGTCCCAATCTATCGGGATTGTATTAGTATAAAATGTTTACAATCTCTAGGCCGAGTGAGCACAAACCGGGATAGAAGTGATCGATAGCGTACCAACCAACCCAGGTGGCAAATCTGGATAGTGTAAGCGAATGAAGAGGCTGATGTTTCGAAGCTAAGTCTCACCCTTCGTTCAACCATAGCTCTGACCACCAGTCCATGGTGACCAAGTTCCCGAACCACTGATGAGCAAGTTCTGTTGAATTTAGTTGACAGATGCCTCAACCGCGCGTGGAGGTAGTCTTACCATGAGCGACAACGTATGCAACTCGGTTTTGATAACGGGAGTCAGATGTCTTCTCGTCAAACAGGACCGCAGTAGTTCGGTAAGTGATAAGACCCCAATTCTCCATAGCGCCGTGGGACTAGCAGAGTCACATCGGTCAGTCTCCAATTTAGCAGTATGCCTAAATAAAAAATAAAAATAAAAAAATAAAAAAATAAAAAAATAAAAAAATAAAAAAATAAAAAAATAAAAAAATAAAAAAATAAAAAAATAAAAAAATAAAAAAATAAAAAAATAAAAAAATAAAAAAATAAAAAAATAAAAAAATGGTAACTCATAATTACAAATTCATGGACTGCCAAAAGATCAACTTTAGGGAGAGGATAGTCGATGCCGAAGATCTGTAGTTGAATATTAGCCTCAAACGGTAGAAGATAGGAAAAAAAAATAAGCCATGAGCTCGCCTCTGAAAAGAAATCGACAATCCTCTTCGCATTGTAGAGGGCAAAACGACCCTGCTCTTTGAGTCCTTTGGTAGTATAAACTCTCACTGGCAGCTTTCCCCTTCCCTCGTATTCGCGGTCGGTGAAGTCCTCTACATATTCGAACTCCCCACAAGCCCAGGCAAGTAGCTATATCTCATTAGTTGTCCTTGGAAAGGGGGTTTTCATGCAAACATACATATGTGCTCATTTTCGGGATTCGTTCAAAGGAGACTTTCTTGAGACCATCGCCCATAGATTTTGATTCCTTCACGGGCTGGTTGGATAGAGCAGTGAAGTTCTCAGGAATTGTGATGGAGAAATCATAGGTGGCTTTAAGGTTTGGTTCATCGAAACTAGCAGGTATGATATCATGTGGTTAGCAAATTTGGATTGCCCAGGTCGAATGGCTTAGGAGTACCAAGGGAAAGCTCTCCGGGCGTCACAAGACTCGAATTGGGTGGAAAACATCCAGTCATCTTTTCCTTCGACAGTTTTGTATGCACTTCGGTAGAAGCCGGCCATCTTCAAAAGACGCATTAGCTTTGTGTCTTCCAGTGGATGGGTAGTCTTCTAACCTCATGATTGATAGACCCCGAGAAATTTATTTCCAGAACACCCGTTCCACTTCCCGGGGTTGGCTTTTCAAGGGAAAGTTTCGCTACTTCGGCCTTCTTGTCGCATCCAATACTTGAAATAGCGATGTCTGCATACTATCAACTCTCATCCAGCCTACAAGACCAATGCGAGGGGTTGCTTACCCCCATCTGAGCCATCAACAATAAGACGCCCTCCATGGAGAAATAACTCCTTGTAATTGAGGGAAATAGAACTAGCTTGTTGCTTGAACTCGAGGAAAATTCTGACTTGGCCATCGTACGTGAAGGCTTTAAGGTCAAGTTTAATCAAATCCAGGTCATAGTGGACGGGCTTGACGCTAGCTCAGAAGTTAGTAAACTTGGATGTGAGATGAGAAGTTTGGGGTATGCATACTCAGATGGCAAAGTCTCGCGATCACTAGCGGATGCCATTTTCATGTGCTGGTGTTTGGTGAGGATTTATTGGGGAAATTGGTTTGGTGGTGGTGGATGGATTGGTGCTTTTAAAGATGAATTGGGCTGTTTGGAGCCTGATGGGATGGATGGATGGGATGGAGGGGTAGCAGCGTCCTGTTCCCTCTCGCCTTCCCCACTTCCGCTCATATCGTGGATAGCCGCATTATCCCAGGCAAGCGACCATCCTATCAAAAAAAAATTACGCGAGATGTTGGTCCTAATCGTTGCGCCTCGTATTTCTGAGACGATCTCGATGCACTGAGGGCCATCTGTCCTCGAGTATGGTACAGTATGTAATACAGTACCAGTGGTCCGCCTTGGGGGTGAAGAGGGCGACGATATGATGATGCCCCCTCACAGTTATTATCGCCTCATAGATCGTTTCAGGTTTATGATATCCCAATAAACCCAATTCCGGAGGGGGTTAAGAGGATTGATTAATCTGTTCACTGTCTCCTTTCGAAGCACCACTCGAGTAATATAGAATGTTATTAATACCGCTGTAGGGGGCCATAGCAGAAGTTGAAATGTTTTAATTGTGATATTGGTTTAGGTTTCCCCCTTCTGGCAGAATAATAGAGACTACAGTATTGAGTATCATACCGCACTGCTTAAGGCGCTTTCGGGATCCTGTTTCCCTAGGGTACTCGTACTTGTTACTAAACCCCAGAATCTGACACATCCTCCCTCAAGTGACTTCTCCAAGGTTTGCCCCAGCAGTGTAGCTCAATATTTCCCCTGTATATTCCACAAGGCTCTATAAATGTCAAGTCCACATTTAAGAACTTTGTTGGCCCCTCTATTGATTGTTTTAAATGCACTCGAGTAAGTTAATGGTTGGTACTTTACATTTCTAGATAATACCCAGGGGATGTACCGGTAAGGCGAGCTGCAGCACAAATTCTTCACACACGAAGTGTTGGATTTCCCAAATATCTATGTCATGGAGCCTTCCTATCAGCTCAATTGTAGAGTTGTGTAGATAGTTTTGTGTATTAATGGTATCATATATTGTATCAATGTGGACTTGCTCCAGTCGTCTGCCAATTTTAGCCCAAGCCACTACGGCACTCGAGTGGAGTGCCTTAAGAAGTAGAGGTTCCTTGGGATGAATGGGGGGGTACTCCCCGAGGGGGACCAGCATCGCTTGAGCTTGGCACCCCACCGGTGGTGAAGCTGATTGAATGGAGTGCATACAGTATGATATTCAGGTGCTTGGAGCGAGATTGAACTTGCCGGTGACCAAACAAAGATTTTGCAGAGCTTTTGTCTGTGTTGCAACCGCACCTAGCAGTCAGTATTTTTTAAGGTTCCAGTATGTGTGCTGGACAGTACAGTACTGAGTACTTTACTTGAGCAGATATGATCGAATGCTTGGACATGGATGAGATTAGTGTTGCTAGGGCAACCAACAAGCTAACATGCCATCAGCTGCATCGCAACCTGACTCCTCTCCACGGGCGGCCACCCGCTCATTCTATCTGTCTGTCTCGGCCCTGGTTTGAAAAACCAACATCACATACCGGTATAATACCAGTACTCGAGCTCTTTCCCACTTTCCAACGCCCGCCATAATAAGAGAATACGATGCTATCCTCAATTCCATTGATAGCCCCTCGAGATGTAAGTGCATCTTTCCCCCGCACAATCCTCCTTCAAGTATCCACCCCATACTAAAGCTTGACGCTTAGGCGCATGCCCTTTGGTACACTCCGACCTCAACATTCTCCTTCACTCCATTCTCCTCCAGTGGCACAACACCCCAATCACTTTCACCCCCCCCGGTCTCGCAGAATATTCATCCAAGTTCACTCCCAAATCTCCAGTCTCACCCCTCAAGATTCAGGACCCCATCTATTTCCCCATTGACCCAGCTCGCGCTAGATGAAGAGTCTGTATTCCAACGGAAAGTAAATATTCAGCGTTTCGGGGCAACATGGATCAAGCCGCCCGGCATACTCAAGACTTACCAGGTTGAACTGGACGAAGAGAAGGAGCGAAGGGAGGCAGAAAGACAGGCTATGATGGAAGATGTGGAAGTCACCGGCGAAGACGGAGTGTTTGATGAGACGGCTGGTGAAATTGCAGTGGAAGGTGAGGAGGGTGAGACCGGAGCAGATTTGGACGCGGATATTCCGGAAGCGGAGAGCTATGATGAAGACGATGATGAAGATGAGGACGATGAGGACGAAGACGGCCTTGATGATGGCTTGGATCTCGATGGTCACGGGGATGGAGATGAGGTCGATCTAGATGCTGAAGTTCCGGAGGCTGAGACGGAGACTTTGTGGGATGATAGCGATGAAGACGACGAGGATGAAGAGGACTACGAAGATGAGGATGAGGGAGAAGAAGAGGAAGGAACTCACGGGGCTGATTCTAGTCCCCACCAGGCCATATACTCCCACGACGAACACTTTGGGCCTCCGGATTCTAGGGTTGAGCAGAGACTCAGGCAATATCCGAGAAGGTCTTTGGTCAGGAGCGACGATGGGATGGAGATGGATAGTGATTAGGTTATGCTTCCGTGAAGCCCTATAATTAATTACCTGATTGCCGTGGATGGTGGAGTGATATCAGGCTAAGGGCACCTATGGCTTTGGTTGATTGCATGATATACTTTTAGTGCGTTTTGGGCGCATCCGGATATCTTATCATACGGCTCTATTCTTTGTTCGTGATAAAAGTTTAATGATATGATACCCAATTCGGTTGAGGCTCGTCAATTATCTACCGGTACACGAGTGATGAAGGGTGACTGCCGCTACACCACTGCAGGCTTGAAAATTGCTTTAGGTACACATTAGTCATCATTATCCATCAATTCTGCCAACTCCCTCTCCTCCTCCTCTGTGAGGAAACTCTCTTTCTCTTCCTCCACTGTTTCCTCTTTTATCCCTTGCTCTCGCGCTTTTTTCTCCTCCACGGCCTTCGCCAGATCCACAGGCCGCAGAGACCATTTCCGCACTGTCTTGTCAATTGATATACTGGCCACGATATCTTCTTTCCCGACGATAGCTAGGCCTGTAACCTCTTCGATATGCCCATCATATATGTGATAAAGTTCGCCAGTCTGGTACTGGGTCAGAATCCGGGAAATATACTAGTGAGGAGAGAGGGAAGAGCCTACACTAATATCCCATACCCGAACTTCTTCATCTCTACAGGCTGTAATGACCCATCTTCCTCTCGGCTCCACAACCACATCGTTAACGTAGTCTGGATGCTTGAGAACAACATCACTCCAACTAGTGCCCTTCTTTTTAACTTCAGTCCGGATATCAATCCGGCGGGCAGTATTATCTGCAGATGCAGTCCACATGTCCGCGTCTTCTCCCTGAAATCTGATCATATTAACACTTGTGTCGTGTTCCACGATAGTTTCTCTGCTCTCGATAGCTGCGCCAACATTTGCGTACGGGATCTCCCAGCGCCTGATATCCCTCTCGCTACCACTGGAGTAGATAATGGCGGTCTCTGAATTTGAAGTAACCGGATCTACCGCAAGTGCCCCCACCGCTCTCTCATGCCCCTTCAAAGTATTCAATCTCTGGCCCGTTCCGGCGTCCCAAATTATGATTGACGCATCGCTTGACCCAGAGAAGAGTAGCCCACCCTCGTGTTTCGGAGAAGGGACGAAGAGAAGGCTCTTTACAAAATCCAAGTGACCGACGAAGGTACGAAGTTTCTGACGTGTTTCTGTCGAATACGCGTTGATCGTCTTATCCCATGAGCCCGTAAAAAGAACCCCTTGAGCAGCATTAAGTGCAAGGGAGGTTACTGGTGCTGTGTGGCCTTTGTATATGCATGACTTATCGCCCGACTTTTTCGTCTATCAGCTCAATTCTGGATATTTGAATGGATTCATGATTCTTACAGACTTCAAGGTCTATTCTGCGCGCGATTCCACCACTTTCGGCGACGTAAACACGCATTGGGGAGGTTAAATCTGGAATAATCGAAAGAAGCTTAGAAGTTAGGATTATTGGAGAACCATTTTTATTAGAGGACTTTGCAGCGCGTCGTTTGGCGTTGGCTAGGGCTGTCCTGGGTGGGTAATTAGTTGGGTTCCAAAATTTGTAAGGAGGATGATTAGCATACTCAGTTTGAAAGAAATGGCCTGGGTCATTCGACATCGACATCTTGAGAATTGAGTTGTATAGAGCTCTCGAGGATGAGCTGCTTTTGCAGCTAAGGTTCTCTTCTTCAAAGTTAGTGGGGTCGCAGTAGTTGCGAGGGGTGATCTATGTATGATACTGGTATGATGATACTCGTACTCGGGCGCAAATTAAAGATCCGGAAAAAGTGACAAACAAAATGTATGGTTGCAACACAGATATTTCAAGTCACTTTTTCCGGATCTTTAATTTGCGCCCGAGTATATATCATACCGTAAGCATGGATGTGGGGCGCTAAGCCAGGTCTTAGGGCGGGTAACAATCGATTGCCCAACCCTACAGGTAAGCTAGGTGGGATCAGGAGATAGTCTAAGGTCTGCCTGTCTTCCATGAACATTCTGCTCTATCGCCTTCGACCTTTCTTTCCCCCATATCAGGGTTGCCGCTCCAGGATCCGTTATACCATACCTAAACCCCGGTGCAGTAGTCTCCTTTGCAAACCTTCGCAGCATCTAAGTCTAAATGCAGAGCACATCCAGGAAAAAGGTATCACCCCGTCACTTTCCCCCAGTGTGTATCGTTGGGTTAATTTTCTGAAGGGGTACTTGCTCGATGAACTCATGATTGATGTTCCGTAAGACTTGGCCATTTTAGCTACATAGGCTATCCTCTAGACAACCCCCGAGCAAGTTGCTAATCTTAATGCCGCAACAGCCGCTACGACCCAAAAGATGACGACTCGTCAGAAGATAGGACCCTCCGGACCCTAAGGTTGATGAGGGAAACTCACAAACAGCAACGGTTGGAATCCTGTTCTGCATGTGCTATCTTAGCTGCTGGTTGGGTCCCTCTAATGCGGCCGTGGTACTAGTGACCGACTTCTTGCTAGGCACCTAAGAGAGAGCGAACGGTGGAAGAAAGATGCGGTAGCTTCTGTTGATTGGGATAACACAGAACTTGTTGCAAATGTGCCTGGGAGCCCCCCTACCATGTTGGCATATTCGATTGGTCAGATATCTACCCCAGAGGCCGAAAAGGCTCTTGAGATTATGCCGGCCGAATATCGCCATACCATAGTGTCCATCAAGCAGTTTGATCGCCCGCTTAATAGCAACCCTGCCAAGGAGACATTGGACTCTTATAAGCTTGCTGGCGTGTTTGCTGATGAAGGGGTTCTTATGAGGCAGCGAATGTTGCGAGAGGAACAGGACTTGAGGACCCTTCAAGAACAAGAGAAGGCACCTTACTACGAAGTCCTGAGGCGACAAGATCCTGAACGTTACAACGCAAAGGAAGGAGTGCATCTTCCTATAAGAGCTGGAACAAACCAATCTCACCACTCGAGCTCGAGAGCGTCGGGAGTCCGCCGGGATTCTGGGCCTTCCCGTACATCTGGCAGTAGCTATGCAGCCGGAGCTGGCGCAGCCACTGACTATTTTGGTCAGAAAGGTGGCCCCGAAGCTGCCGGTGCCTCGGGAGCCTCTACGGTCAAGAGTCGTGATCCACGCCCTCGACCTCCTATGACTACTCCACTTGCGATTCAAGAAGGTGCCAGTGCTACTGCAGGCAACCAATCCGGCGGTTTTAACACCGTACCACCTACAGGTCCTGCATCCAGCGAGCCAAACCGCCTTTGGGGATTCACTAGCCCTGGGTTCGCACCCGCAAAGGAGCCACCTACCCCACCAATACCTCCTACTAGTCCTCGTACTCTCAACCCCTTCGACAGGAGAAATTCGTCAGCTTCGAGTCAAGCGGCGGTAATAAATAACCTTAGAAATGTGCCCGACGACTCAGGCGAGGCAGCTTACTTGAAACGGTTACTGATGACTCAGCAGCAACAGCAACAACAGGAGCAAGGGCGCCATTGCAACCAACAGCCGCCCCACCAGAAGACCCTTTGACGCTGCCCCTTTGGGGTTGAGCCAATATGGGGAGTTAGGCATCTTATTGTTGTTAATCGGGATACATTTGTTTATGGAAGGATTGTAATGTAGGGTGGATCTTGGATTAATTACGTCGATTGCTCCAGGCATCTCTAACGGGTATTCTAGACGTGTTGGTTACTCTTACTTGCCTTAGCATACCAGTACTGCATATTATGTGGTTACAAGTGTGCCTGCTCGTGCAGCCCCTGGGATGGCGTCTGATAGTTATGTGTATTGTTCCTGATCCTGTTTGCGAATTATACTCAGGAAGCAACAGCGAGAGAAAAGTAAGGTGTGGGTGCACTAAGATGTCCTTTTTAAACAATGGTAGAGAGTGTATTTTAATAGACTTGAATGTTAAAGAGAAATGTTAGAGTTTCGAATTAAGTTGGGGCCGAGCAACTTCAATAGTATCAGGTACGAGCACAGTACCGGTAACTGCCATGTCTCTAGCTATCTCTTGTTTATTAATATAATTTTGGGGGACACAAGACCAAAGCTCAGAAGGAATGAATTCAAATATTGAGCAAAAATCCTGTCATACAGCTGCCGCTTTACTCGAGTACCAGTGTACTCTATTGCGCCGGACAAGCTGTCGTGCCGGGTCAATTAGTTAATTGCACACGTACCAGTGCACCCTAGCATTTTATACCTTGTGTGCTCGTATTGTACATGCCATATCATATGCTTTTTATATAGCTGGGCCTTCGGTGGTGAGGTTGGTTGCCGTTGCACCAGAAATACCCCGTGACTGTGTTTTAGTAATTGGTATTGTATGATACTGTACTGGTACACTGTACCGCGGGACCTGTAGATGGCCCTCAGGCACAGTATACTAGTAGTATTAGACAGCGTGCGGGTGTAATTTTTTTGGGGGGGAAACGTGGAAAGAGTTTCTGAGGTTTTTATTAGAACATTTAGTGTGCTCGAGTTAATTGAGCAACTGTGTTTCTGACGACTCATTCCCACATTTTTCCAGTTGCTTTTTTTACCGGTGGTGCAGGACTATGCCAAAACGTTTGTCTGATGACCTTTCTATGGACCTTCACCACCCTCTCTCACAGCACAATACCTATGCAAATCTGCTAAAATTTGGTAGTACATTGGTAAGTCTGTAGATGATAATATTATTATGGCCAATATTATAGAATTTTTAAATAATATTATAGAGGAGTGGAGAAAATGACATTTAAATGGGAGGTATTGGTTATGATGCATTCTTTTGTATGGAGCAGATGCAAAAATTTAGGTGACTTTCACGCTAGCCAATGAAATTGTAAAGAATGAACATAGATTTGATCCTCGCACTTCTACTTCTAGAGGTTTAAATACCTAGCGATTGTCTAGCTGGTAGGGTGATTTGGGGTGTTTTCAGGAGGATAGATCTGGTGTAAAAACCGGTGTCGGAAGAAACCTTTTGACCTAGTACTGTACACTACAGTACTTGATATTACAATTGATTGTGTTGATAACTCTCGTAGCGCTGACAAAAAAGCCTTTGTCCTATATTTACAGACCCCTTTGAACCATAGACTCTTCTAGAGCTCTCATCAACTGGAAGGCTCCCCTCAACACCTTACTAGAGCATCCTCTCATAGCACTGTGGCCTTAGGCTCCTCCGTGACAACTAAGGCTTACCGTTGTAGCCTTAAAGTTACGGCTTGGTTATTTAATGAGGGGGTTTAGTGCAGAAAGTCGTAGATTACAGGTTAGTATCACCCCCGACGAGGTGGCTTCGAATACAGAGCTATTACCTCTTGGATTCGTTAATTCTCTTTTTTTCATAGGTTCGTCTTTAATATCTGGCAACATATAGGAGGGTCACGCTGGCAGTCTAATTAGTCGCGTATATTCTCTGAGTGTCATCCCGACCAATATTCTCCTCTTTGCAAATTTTATATAGAGTACCGTATTATGAAACAAGAAAAAAAGGGCAAATTGTGGTTTCCCCTCCTCTCAATACTTTTACCGTAGTCGGTGCCTCTAGTATTGGGAAGGGAAGAAGGGGAAAGAAAAAAAGAAAAAAAGCAGTGGTTAAAATCATTACCGTGCCAAGGGAGGCCCCATTTTTTATTTTTTTTTGTGAGGTTATGGATGGCCAGTCTACAGTAACTTAGATGATCTCCGATTCCGCTAAGGTTTGGGTTGGAGCCCGCACACCCTCTCTCTTCGTTCGTTCGTTACCTGCAAGGCCGGTCTTGTGCCTCTTCATTTTTTTTTCTCTGACCTTCTTATCCTTCTTCTTCCCCACAACAACAAACCTTCCCACCACTAGACCGGTTTCCACCACAGACTTATAAGCTCTTCTCACCCATCACCAATTAGTGTTCGTGTATCTTTTCTATCTGTTCTGTTTGTCCCCCATTCTCTAGCGTTGGATTGAACTCTCCCTGGCTCCTCACTCGACCCCGCATTTCCCGCAGCTGGTGAGGCTCTGAGCTAATAGGCCTTGTTGTGGAACGAATAGCTTCAGAAATCCTTCATCTCGACGCAATGTCTTCTACCACTGCAGCTACACAGCCAAACGTCTCCCGTGGAAAGAAGAAGGCCAAAGGAGGTGGGGGAGGACCTGCATTCCCTGCTCCCGAAATAACACAAGACAAGACAGTCGACTCTGCAAATGATGTTATGAAGGCTGGTGAGAGGGGTGAGAAGGAGTATTTGAAATGGATCACAAAGTAGGTCTCTAATACTCCCGCATCAATTTCTTTATAGCTTAAACTTTTTCAACAGGCAGCTCAAGAAACACACCAAAAAACTTGTAAGTAATCTGATCTACGATGAACAAACCATCAACCAGCTTATTCTATGTGACGCGCCGGCTGCAGCCATTGGCTAATCATTCTCGATGCTGAATAGGACAGTATTGCAAAGTCTGAAGAGAAAATCAAGGATCTTTCTGAAGCGGAGAAGGCTACCACCAAGATCATCAACGTCGACGAGCGCAATAAAATTACTGGAAAACCTATTACTCTTGCCGTATACAAGGAGCTCAAGGAATGCTACGAAAATCTTTTGAAAGCTTCTGAACTGGAAGACAAACGCCTGGAAGCCGAGAGAGTTGAAGCTCAGGCAAGGCTTGAAAAAGCTGTTGAAGAGGCAAAGACTGAAGCACAGAAAGAGACCGACCAGGCCGCTAGGGCCAAGATCTTGACTGTCGTTAAATTTTTGAGACTTGCAGGGCATCGTCGGAACAATAAGAGCGGTGACGAAGATGAAGATGAGGCCATTGAGAGAGTTCTCGTTCTTGTGTATGGTGGTGATCAGAGTGCTATCGATGCTTGTCTCAAGCTTGCCAACGGCTCCGAAGAGCCGGTCGATAGCTTTCAAGTTTCTTGTAAGGATACCCCTCCATCCTTTCATCCTCGTGCTATACACAGCCACTACGACTGTAGGGGCTGGATCGGTTTTCCGGTGGCTAATTTTCTTCATACAGATTCACGCATCAAGGAGGTTGCCCATACTCTCAAAATCCCAGGTGCGGGCGATGAGGAGGTTGAAGAGACCCAAGAATTTGCTGAAGAACCGGAAGCCGAACAGCAGCAAGGTCAAGAGGAACCACCTGCTTACGAGGCGGCTGCTGAAGATGGGTTCGACCTCGCTGCACAGGACGAAAAAACTCCCCTCTACACTGAAGGCGCCGCTGAGGACATACAAGCCCCTCCCCAGCAAACTTATGCCAATGGAGACGAACTTGAAGCACCCGCAACTGCCCCCGGTGTATCCATCGCCGACAATGATGCTGCTAATGATGCGGCCAAGGAGGTCGAATTGGAAATCAGCGAAGACCAAACACAAGCACAGATTCTCGGAGAAGCACAGATACAGGGCGCACCGACACAGCCCGCCAACGGTGGGCCAACTGGAGACTCTTGGGCAGATGATCAGCCCAAGACCCCAGAGGCCAGTGATGAGTTCCAGAATGTTGAGCGCCGCGGTAGGGGGCGTGGGTTCCGCGGTGACCGTGGCCACGGCAGGGGACGTGGACGTGGTTATCGCGGAGACAGGGGAGGACACCGTGGGGAACGGGGGGAACGGGGGGATAGGGGTGGTTACCGCGGTCGTGGAGGCCATCACCGCGGCGAAGGTGGGGAGCGCGGGGATCGTGGCGACCGTCCATACCGTCCCAGACCGAAAAACACTGACCGCCAGCAGCCCCAACAAGCCGCCACAGGTTCTACCTAATTGGTCGGGGCCGATCACTACCTGCTAACTAAACTGCATTGTACTCATATCCTGTTCTACCACTGTCTGTAATTTCCCCTTATGGTTGATATCTCTTTGTGTTTTTCTATTCTTGCTTTCACTTTAATGGAGGAGGGTTGGGGGATACAGAGAAATTTGAAATCTGGCCATGTTTTCATGAGAAGATGAGATGGTTCGGGTGTGGGTGAGTGCATCTTAGTTGCTTTTAGTTCGGAAAACAAAACCAAAACGAAAAGTTATTTTTTGAGTTTCTCTTTCCTTTCTCTTTTCACTTTCATCCGCGCTCCAGGTAAAACGCAGGATATGGAGGACAAATTCTAGGGGTATGGTTTTGGGGAAAGGCGTGTTTTGCATTATTCCCTTCTTTTGCTGTTCTTGATCTCTATCTCTCTTTATATCTAGGTCACACTTTCTTTCGTTTTTATATCCTTTTTTCTTTTTCTCTTTCCGTTTCCCCAGAGGATCCCGCTTCGAAGGCTATCGGGGGGAGCAGGCATATCAAAGGTTGGGGAAATTTTATCATGGCGAGGGGTGCATATGTTAGCCATAGCGGCAATGATAACAATAACGACTGGTGGTATGGTACAGCGCGGAGGTGGGAAAAGACACCATTCTATCATATGAACATTCTAGCAAGCAAGCGCTAGAAAGTCGGGTATAATGTCTTGAAATAAATAAATCAGATATGAATTGCTATAGGTAGCGTGCCCTGCCAGTTGATGGTCAGTACCTCGAGGTAGTAGAAGTAGCTACCGGTAAACTACCGGTAAGCTACTATCTAGCCAGCTCTCAGGGGCTCTATTTAGTTTATCTGTTTATTGGCCTTCATTATCAGTATTAATTTTTATTAAATATTAAGCTAATGTATCACGCAAACAAACGCATATTAGGAAAATTATCGTATGGCCCACTACCTACCTCATTAGGCATGCTGTGGTGCACATAAGTGCACAATCGGTGCTAGGTGCCGTGTGGTGCCAGGCCATACCGGTACTCGAGTACCGTTCAGTACTCGTCCTGTGCTGTACCTTGCAGGCGGGAGGATCGAGGTTCTCGATATACCAACAACTTACAGCCGTATTTTTCAGGCACCAAATCGACTTTCAAGCTGCCAACCAAGGCGTGCTTTCCGGGTCATTACTAGTACACAGGAAACCCATTTCTTTTGTAAAAAGGGTACACCGTGCACAGCACTAGTTGTATTGAGAACTTTGAATCCCCCGGCTGGTATCCATTTTTATATTACAGTCTGGTATTGTACTGTACAGTACAAGCACATCTCGCAGTCTCCCAGACTTGTCATACCCCTTTCCCCCCAATTTGACTACGGTGCCTGCCCATCCGCCATCCAACAGCATACCAATTGCGCCCGTAAACCTACCTATTTTACCTACCCCGTGGATCTACGACAATGATGCCCGGAGAACCGACCAACCAACCAAGGGGCTACTCTTATAAGCTCACTCAGCTAAGGTTCGAAAGGGAGGGAACAAGAAACACTCCGGACAAACAGTAAGGGTGGAGTAGTGATCTACAAAGCTCGGACGGTACGATGAAGATGGTGCACTTGTCTGCTGGATGAATGAATGAATGAATGGGAGGGGTGCGCGCGCGCGTGTGTGTGTGTACTGTACCGGTAGACTATGTCAGGTCTAGTACTCGTACGGGTACCGGTAGGGGGGGGTTGCGTTCTTTCTTCTTTTTTTTTTGCCTGATACTTGTATGATACAGTAGCTTAAAAGTAAATAAAAGTTTATACGACATATATTGGATCGTATTAAGCTTGGCGGTTGGGGGCGGAAAAATAGGTTGGCCTGTATGGCATGGTTTGGTAGTTTGGAATGGGGAGAGTTAGGGTAGGGATACTACGGTATTTAGTATCATACCGTACTGCACTCAGTACTAGTACAGCACTGTGAGGTGCGGTACTGTACTGGCGATGATGGGAAGACGAAATCCATGATACAGGTACTGTACGTACGAGCGCCGCGCCAACAGTACTCGCAATGTCGAAGCGTTTTTAGAACAGACTGCTATTGCATACAGCCAAAATTTGCCACTTTTTCTCCAATTTGTGTGGTATGCAATAGCAGTCTTTTCTAAAAACGCTTCGACATTGCGAGTACCTGTGCAATACGCAGATAAGTAGCGGTGGTGGTAGGTATCCCACGAGACTGTGTCAGTGAGAGAGAGAGAGTACTGTACCGCGGTATGCACTTGTGATATGCCCTTGGTTTGCACGCACACACCGTACGTATAATCTCATAGCTGCCTGCACTCGTATTTGTACGGTGCGAGTTGCGATACTTGTACCATATACCGACTGAATGTATGCACCGGTATCATAATTCGTGCCATCAGATAGAAGATGATATTACATAAGATATGGCACCGTATATGATAGGAAGGTCGGCAGAGGGCGCAAGAAGGAAGGAAGTGGAGAGGGGAGAGGGGGGGGGTAAAATGGGTTATGTTGTGTTTATGGGATGCCGTACCGTACCAAAGGGGAAGAAGGGTGGGAAAGGGAAACCGCGTGATGTCGTTTTTCGTCGCTTGGGGCTTTTATCATTATTATTATTGAAGGGCAAAGTAGAAGAGAAATTTGGATTGGGGGTTTGATTGGAACATCAGACCCTCATGCTGTTTTTTCTTTCTTTCTTTCACAACCTGTGCGTGAGAGAAAGAGGGAGAGGGAGAGGGAGAAGCATGATAACAATTTTTTTAAAAAAAATCGCTATAGGAAATATATATATATATATAAATGCAGGGTGATTTTTTTTTTATGGAGATTATTTTCTTTTTGCCCTTCTTTCGCTTGAAGGGTTCCCTTTTTTCTATTCTTCTTGTTATCGTTATTCCCTCCAGACACTTTCGCCTTTGTACGTGACTTACCCCCCCCCCCCTTTCGGTTGTCTCTTGTTCCTTCTTTGCTTGCCCTTTCATTCTTTTTATTCTTTCTCCCCCCGTTCGTAGCTTGCCGAGACGAACAGAAGGGTGAGTTAGGGTAGGCCAGGAAACATCCTACAGGCAGGAAGGACCCGCCGCCACCTTTTCGTCTCTCTCTGCAACCACTCAACCCTCCTCCACTGTCAGATTGAACGGGCCCACAGGTACTAACAGTACACGACTTACCCATCCACAACCCGCCCCACGCTCCCTCTCCCACCACACCTTTTAATCCCCACCAACGAGCCTCCGGTCTAGCAGCTACATAGCGGATAGTTAGTTTGGCAAGGGGGAAAATAGGAAGAAGAAGGAGAAGAAGGAGAAGAAGGAGAGAGAAAGAAAGGGAAAAGAAAAAAGTAGGAAAGAGGAAATCGCTGAACTTCTAGAGTCAATCCATTCATCAAGCGAGTTCACGTCAGGCCTTTCGTCCGCCCCTCAAGTTTGCCCAGTTTGCAAATTCTCCGGTCGCTGCCGTCACGATGGCGGCTGCTATCATGGACCCGGTCACTACCAACGGCGAGGGGTCCAAGTTCGAGGTTGTCGTCGAGAAGCGGCAGCCCAGCAATGGCGAACAATTTGAGGTGTTTCCTGAAGAGAAGGATGAGGAGATTACCCCCTCGTATTACTACGAGAATCTGGGTATTCCCGTGTTTGAACCCGTAAGTTTACCTGTTTGAGCGCGATTCCTTTCAATGTTCTTCGAGGGGGTTTCTGCAGCTCAGGAGTGGAGCTCTACTCTTTGTTTTTTTCTGGAACAAGTCTCTTGGGAGGGGGGGCGGTGGTGTTGAGGGGAGGGAGCTTTCTCTGGCGAATACATATGGAGCTATTGAGGTAGTGGTCTTGAAAACTGACGTCGCGAATAGACAATGGATCAGTTCCGCTCTTTTAAACACTTTGTCGATAAGATCAATCATTACGGGATGCAGTCGGGCATAATCAAGGTCATTCCTCCAAAAGAATGGTGAGTCGATCGCTTCATATTCCGTCTATTGATGGCGTTTCGTTCGCGATTTTGCTACGCGATCATCGTGCGCTGATGCGCTGATGACCTTTTGGTGGTTATTTTTGGTGCTAACTATCCTGTAGGACCGATAGTTTAGCCTCCCTCGAAGACAAATTGAAGGACATCCGGATCAAGAATCCTATCATCCAGCATATGGCCGGTGTAGCGGGGGAGTACAGACAGGAGAACATCGAGAAGCAGCGGACCTACAACCTCCCTCAATGGCGCCAACTCTGTGAGAGCAGCGAACATCAACCACCCGCGAAACGTGGAGAGAGGAGGAAGGGTCAAGTTATTAAAGAGGCTCCTGTTGGGAGGAAGAACAAACCTAGGAAGAGCGCTGTGGTGGCCGTTACGGAAGTCAAGGAAGAGGAGGTCATTACGCTTGATGACCCGGAGGATAATGCACCACTCGCGGGTTCTAGGAAGAGGAATCCACCGACTCCTAAGTCGCCGGAAAAGGCGAAACAAGAGGAGCTTGGTACACCAGGGCCAATCACCGATTCCCATGGTCGTCAACCCCGTATGAGTGCTACGGTCGAATCAACTCCCGATCCCGTCACTGATTCTCACGGGCGCCAACCCCGCCAAAAGAAGAAATATATCAGGAAGACCGCGAAAGAGAGAGAGGCAGAACAAGCGATTGCAGATGACGAAGCCTTTGATGGATTTGACTTCCGTATCCACAATGCAGATGACTATACCCCGGAAAGGTGTGACGAACTGGAGAAGGCTTATTGGCGCACATTAACGTACAGCAATCCACTGTATGGGGCGGACATGCCTGGGAGTTTGTTTGATGACTCCACCACGAGCTGGAACGTAGCCAAGCTCGAGAATTTGCTTGATTGTTTGGGCAAGAAACTCCCAGGTGTCAACACTGCTTATCTTTATCTTGGGATGTGGAGAAGTACCTTTGCTTGGCATTTGGAAGATGTGGATCTCTACAGTATTAATTATATACACTTTGGAGCGCCCAAGCAATGGTACTCCATCTCAAGAGAGGATAAACCCAAGTTTGAGCAAGTGATGAGAGGTCAGTTTTTTTCTCCTTTTTATCAATTAGCTTTTGAATCTAACTTGTGACTATGCGAATAGGTATCTGGCCTAACGACTCAAAGAAATGTTCACAATTTCTTCGTCACAAGAACTACCTTGTTTCTCCATCTTTGCTTCTCGGCCACGGCATCAAGGTCAACAAGTTAGTCCACCATCAAGGCGAATTTGTTATAACGTTCCCCTTTGGATACCACTCTGGATACAATCTTGGGTACAACTGCGCTGAGAGTGTAAATTTTGCCACAGAAGCCTGGCTAGAATACGGACGCAATGCAAAAAAGTGCGAATGCATCAAAGATTCCGTTTGGGTTGATGTGGATGAAATCGAGAGGAAATTGAGGGGGGAGTCTACTGAGGATGAGGATGACGAAATCGAATATTACTACGAGGATGAAGACGAGGATGAACTCGAGGCCAATGATCTCCCAACCCCCCCTGAGAGTGTAGAAGGCAAGCCAGTGAAGGCAAAAAACCATAAGAAGAGGAAGCTCGAAGATGGAAAGGAGCGACCTGCTAAGGTTAAGAAGTTGCGGTTGAAGTTGAGCAAAGAGGCTGCCCCTGAGCCGGTGGGTTTTCGCCGTTGCACTCACTTTGATGTA
>Ga0307509_10001511_pt1 | contig 39209 bp, 42 predicted proteins | sample 10_EM_MG_FD_202245 | JGI IMG/M metagenome (GOLD analysis project Ga0307509, IMG submission 202245) | Populus trichocarpa ectomycorrhiza microbial communities from riparian zone in the Pacific Northwest, United States - 10_EM | ecosystem: Host-associated > Plants > Roots > Unclassified | place...
TGGCCGAGCGCTATGTACCGGGCTTTCGTCTCTGTTAGGTGTTTTAGGACTTCGTAGTCGCTGAGGAAGGCGGTGCGGGGGTTTAGGACTTTCATTGCGGTGGTTGAAGTGGGGCGAGCACGTGGGGACTGTGAAGGCTCTAGCAGGTGGGTGAATAGTGTCGTTTGAAAACTATGGGTCGCTTTTGAAAAGGTTGCGGCAGAGGTTGACTGTGGCGGATTGAAACTTCCTGTTTGTGATGGGGGCTTTTTGGTATATTCCGGCGCAATATCGTCACGGTTTAACGTCTGTTTCAAAGTGGTGTGCCCTGCCAAGCCAATCGCCTGCTGAGAAACGCGACCCAATCGCGTACCGCTATTCTGTTGTTCCAAGCAGGGGGCCCTTCTCCCGAAAGCAAACCCTCCTTTCTTCAAGCAACACCACTTTACGCGTCCACGAGAAAAAAAAACATAACCCCTCTTTCGTTGTTTCTCTCATCGATTAGATAGATACCCACTACGTTTTTTTTTATAGCAGCCCTGCACACTGTCTACATCATACTTCCCATCACGTCTATCAATTGCTGCTTCTCAAAGCTCTCCATTGACGAAAACCCCTCCTGCCTTTCAGCTTCTGGTTGTCGTCCTCCTCAACTCTCCTCCGATAAACAAACAACCCCACTACACATAGGACAACACACCACCCACCATGGAAAGAGACCCTATAACCGACCAGGTCTTCAAAGGTAAGCTCTAAACTCCACCTCTCTCTCTCTGTAGGATCGAAACTCTAAGAATAAAACAGATCGGGTCCGCCAGTTCAGCGAATTTCTGGATCCAAACGATGAAGACCAGCGAAGCTATACTGATGCGATAAAGTATATAGATCCCACCTTTCTAAAAGAGGAGCACAAGTGAACTGATTGGGAGGCGGAATTATACAGGTTGATGCTTAATCGTGGCCAACGGCGCTTGCAGGTTAATCTTGACGAAATACGTAACCATAACAGGGAGCTTGCGGATGGGTTATTGAATACTCCGTTTGATTATTTGCCGACGCTGGATAGGGCTTTGACGGAGGTTGCTTCGACTTTGAGGGATCGGGCAAGGCATGAGGAGATTACCGATGATACGGTAGGTTGTTATTGAATTATTGAATTCGATTGAATTGGATTGGGTTGGATAAAGAGCGGGTAGGGAGGGGTTGATCTCGAGGGATTGCGCTGATTGGAGGAATATAGCTTTTCTACTGTGCCTTGACTGGTAGTTTTGGGGAGTATGCGGTCAATCCTAGGACTTTGAGTTCAAAACATTTGAATCATATGATTTCGTTGGAGGGGATTGTAAGTCACTGCTATCCTTTTTTTTGTTTTCCCTTCAAAATGTGAATGTTGGGTCAATGCTGACCTGGGGTGATTTAGGTCACTCGGTGTTCCCTGGTGAGACCGAAGGTGGTCAAGAGTGTGCACTACAATGAGAATAAGAAAGTGTTTGTCGGGCGTACATACAAAGATCAGACTATGACTGTCAATGGACCGGCGACTACAAGTGTAAGAATGGCCCTATAAATGAGGTATTCCAGGCTAATTTTTTTCCCCCTAGGTTTACCCCACTGAAGATGACGAGGGAAACCCACTCATCACAGAGTACGGCTATTCTGTCTACCGTGACCATCAGACCATCTCTATACAGGAAATGCCTGAACGTGCTCCGGCCGGACAGCTTCCCCGAAGCGTAGATGTGATTATGGACGATGACCTCGTAGATCGAGTTAAGCCCGGTGACCGTATTCAAATGGTGGGGCTCTACCGCTCCTTGGGGAATCGGAATGCCGGACAGGGCAGCTCGACATTCCGGACCCTGCTTATCGCAAATAATGTGATCTTACTGTCTTCCAAGGCTGGAGGTGGTATTGCACAGGCAACTATTACTGACACTGATATCAGAAATATCAACAAGATTGCCAAGAAGAGGAATATCTTTGAGTTGCTGTCGCAGTCATTGGCCCCAAGTATCTATGGCCATGACCACATCAAGAAAGCCATCTTGTTGATGCTTTTGGGGGGGATGGAGAAGAACTTGGACAACGGGACTCATTTGAGAGGGTGAGCAATGGCGATGGGGTTCCTATTTTGCCTTTCAAACACTGACGATACCAGTGACATCAATATTCTCATGGTTGGTGACCCCTCGACTGCCAAATCCCAGCTTCTCCGATTCGTACTCAATACTGCGCCCTTGGCAATTGCGACTACTGGTCGTGGATCTTCCGGTGTAGGTTTGACTGCAGCTGTGACTTCGGACAAGGAGACGGGGGAGAGGCGGTTGGAAGCCGGTGCCATGGTTCTCGCCGATCGTGGTGTTGTCTGTATCGACGAGTTTGACAAGATGAGTGATATTGACAGAGTGGCCATTCACGAAGTTATGGAACAGCAAACGGTTACGATTGCCAAAGCTGGTATCCATACCTCGCTTAATGCCAGATGCAGCGTCATTGCTGCGGCAAACCCAATATATGGCCAATATGATCCCCACAAAGATCCTCATCGTAACATTGCTTTACCAGATTCACTGCTGTCCCGTTTCGACTTGCTGTTTGTTGTTACGGATGACATTGAGGATTTCAGGGATCGACAGGTATCCGAGCACGTTTTGAGGATGCACAGGTACCGTAGACCTGGGACTGAGGAAGGAGCCCCTGTTAGGGAAAGTTCCGGCCAGATGTTGGGCGTTGGTCTTGAAGAGGACAACGCTGAGTCTGGAAGGCCTACTGAGGTTTACGAGAAGTACGATGTGCTTTTGCACGCTGGTGTCACTATCACTACTGGACGCGGAAATGCTAGGAAGGTGGAAGTCCTTAGCATGGGCTTTGTGAAGAAGTATATCCAATACGCTAAGACTCGTATAAAGCCTGTTTTATCAAAGGGTGCTGCAGACATTATTGTGGCTACCTATTCTGCTTTAAGAAACGACGAGCTTGAGGGAAGCCAGAGGAGGACGTCTCCCATGACTGCCCGTACTCTGGAGACCTTGATCCGTTTGGCGACTGCCCATGCAAAGGCAAGGCTTTCGAATCGGGTAGAGGAGAGGGATGCAATCGCTGCAGAGGAAATCTTGAGATTCGCCTTGTTTAAGGAAATTGTTCAAGACGAACGCAAGAAGAGGAGAAGGGTTGGGAGCGCGGAGATGGATGTTGACTCGAGTGATGATGATGATGACGATGAAGAGGAGGAATCCCAGCCAAGGACACGCGGATCCTCCCGTCGTGCTCGAGCATCGGCCAGGAACAAGAGCCAGGCTGCTAATGGCAGCGTGGATGATCACGAGATGGATGAGGTGGCGGATGACGACGATGACGACGACATGTACTCTGCCCCGGCTTCCTCACGGCGGAGGTCGCGCCGGAGTGCGCCTACTCAAGACGAATCTCAAGATTCCTGGGCATCCTCCCACCGCGCCTCTTCAGTTTTGCAATCGCAAACCGAATCCGGCCAAGCTTCCGGCTCTGCCGGGCCATCGACCGCTGCGGAATCGCAACCTGAGGCTATATCCCCCGCAAGGGTACTGGTGTTCCAGAGAGCGCTCGCTGGGCTGCTCAATGCCCCCGTATTCCAAGACGACGCTGCTGAAGTTGGGCCTTTGCTTGTTGAGATCAACAATAGCGTAGGCCAGGAACAGAGGTTCTCAAGAGAAGAAGCCGAGGCTGCTCTCGAGAAGATGAACGAGGGAAATAAGATAATGTTTGTATCCCTTAGTGCGAGCACCTTTTAGACGAACCTTACTAACATGTTAATTGCCAGGTTCACCGGCGGCGACATTGTATACAAACTCTAGTGGGATGGGCAATACTCGAGTGCTGTACTAGTACAGGGTCCGGTAAGAAGTTATGGAATAGTTATTCAAGGTTAACCAGCCAAATATATCCATCTGTTCCGGTTAATAGGTTCCTACCCTTGTACCATAGGCGTTAGTTATTATGGTTCTGCTCAGCTTAGTCACCGTAACTTATGAGTTTTTTCAATTTTCTTTCCCCACAAGTAAAAATTCCAATAGCTTTATCATACCGGCACAGCACACTGCCCATACAGCTGTTTATCGTAATTTGATTGTGGCATAGATGAAAGCCGGCGGGGAAAAAAAAAAGCCGAGAAATGCTTTCCAGAAGGTGTTGCAATGGCGCACGCTTCGCACCAACACCCTTCAGGCTGTCCCTTCATTACCAGTGCGGGTAAGTTGAAATCCCTTGCATGTGTATCCGTGCCGCACCTGCTGCGCGTGGGCTCTTTCTTGGTAATAGGGGTCCTTAAACCCCGGATGGGTTAGCTTCCGGTGAACCAAACAGCCAATAATATTATGATAGCAATTCCAACAAGTTTGAGGGTTCCATGACGGGACGGATGTCGACAGACGAGTTTATCATGGAACCTGAGGGGAAAGAAAAAAAGAAAAGTGACAATAGTGGTAAGGTACTAGTAGATAAATGTTTAGTATTAATATAATACCGGTAGAAATGGTGCGGCGAGAAGAAGGGTCCTCCCGGGACGGGCAAAAATGGCGGGGGGTTATAAAAGGAAAAGATATATGGCTCGGAATGCGGGAATGATAAGAAAAAAAAGGCGAGGGGTGAGGACAATCGGAGAAAATTGATTTGATATATATATTGTGTTGAAGATCTAATGAGCAGTTTGGAGGCACAGAGAGGGAAGATTGTGAGGTGAAGATGGGGGCGTACTGTATTATCGTATGATATGATAGTAGACTAGGAGGCTTGAGGTATATCCATCTCTATAGTGCCGAGCAACCAAAACCTACCCGCTGGTTATAGTGAACGCTGAGGCTCTACCACTAAATTTGGTTTTCACAGTGGGCTCATAGAAGCGCCCTTCACATCCACTATTACAGTTATTTTGCCTCAACAATATCTTGTTTTCTCTCATGCCTACTTCCGATGAAACGTCACCATAATCGGGGGGAAAGCAAAATTTGTTTTTATAGAGATTCACATACTGTTGATTTTGTATTAAATAATTAGCTGGATTTTTGTGTTGTCTCGCTGAGTCGCGAGGATGGCTGCACAAAAACAGTGACAGCTGCATAAAATAAGGTACGGGAGTGCGCTTGTACGAGTACTGGCACCCAAAACAAGGCTTGGCCTGAAATGGAAACTGTAAGAAAAACAGTCAAAGCAAACATAGGCATGGTATCATGAAGCTCAGGACTGATGGCAGGATTACCGTAAGATCCCAAGTGAAGCCGCCAAGACAGGGGGAAACGCCATCGCAACCCGAGAATCTCGCGGCGCTGCGAGAGACCGTACAACACCGTACCCGAGTACTAGTACACAACATTTCCTAGAGTCTTCGGAACGGAGAGGAGGGACAGAAAGGAAATAAAAATGTTGAGCACCGGAGCAGCGCTTGGCCTGACCTAGGGTACAGTACTTGTACCCGTAAAAACTCGTGATATCCACCATCCCCATCCAGCCTCCAATCTCCATCAGTTCCTGCCTCAGTCCGCAATAGGTTTAATTTGACAGGTTAACAGAATTGCGAAACTAGTTAATGAGATCTACTCGGGCGCAAATTAAAGATCCGGAAAAAGTGACAAACAAAATGTATGGTGGCAACACAGATATTCCAAGTCACTTTTTCCGGATCTTTAATTTGCGCCCGAGTAACACACCCAGCACACTTGGACTTGACCGTGTGAGGAAAGCACTAATCCTTCCTGGGGTTTTTGTCTCAGCTGGCGGATTTAGTAATAACACGAGTTTTTACGGGTACCGTACCGCTACTTGTCCCAGGCAAGAAGTACCCGAAAATTTAGGAGGAAAACAGGGATAATTCAGGGATAATTCAGGGATAGAGCAAGGGGATTTTGTATGGCCGACCGTCTGTGCACATCAGTGCGCCCATACAAAAAAGGTCAAAGTCCAATTTTCGGGTACCGTAAACTCTCGTTAAATCCACCATCGCCCATCGGCCTCGGACCCGTCCCGATCAGAGACAAAACACCCCGAGAAGGAATAGCGTGTTCCAGATGCGGTATAGCTTATTTAAGATGAGCCATTGGATCTCGTTAACCGGTATTCGTAATTTTGTTAACATGCCCTACTAAGCCTATTTGAAGTTTAGACTATGATTCTGTTGAGATCCCCGATGGTGGATTTAACGAGAGTTTACGGTACTTCTTGCCAGGGACGAGTACAGTGCTGTAGAGCTTTCCGAATGGAAGGAGGCGGATAGGAGTGTGTGTGCCTGATTAGTGACACCTGCGCACTTACGTACTTGTGAGACAGGGAGAAGAGAAAATGTGGTAAAGAGACGTGGGGTCGGTAGGAACCGCGGCGCTATCATATGGGGCGATATGATAGGCGAGTGCAGTTACCCAAGATGGGTCGGTAACGGGTAGGGGGACGAGGGCGATTTGGAATTGGTGATGTGATGGTGGTGTAGCACCGGTGCCTCTTGCTGCGCTGTAGGTAATGATCATTTTAGCGAGTAAATAGAATGAGTGCCGGTATGTTGGTCTGCAGGAGTGAATGGGAAGAAGGCTTTCTGATGTTTGTCAAGCTTTAAAGTTACAGTATCATACCGTACTGGTGGTGGTGGTCTCGAACGTCTTTGCCAAGAAGGCCGCCATTCGCGAATATTTGTCAGGGCCCTGGGGAGGCCTCCTTGGCAAAGACTTCTGCTTGGGGGTGGGCGTCCTGCCTGTCGTATCATATTGTACGTGTATGTTAGGCCACCACCACTGTACCGCGCCGATACGTTCGCCGACTTTATTGCGGTAAGTTACAATGAATAAAAAAGATGGTTGTGATTGGGGGGGAGGGGAAAGATATTTAATTAGGATTGTTGGTGAATTGCAAATCTAGGGATACAAGTACCATAAGTGATATTTGTTTATTTATTTTTTCTCGCTTTTACCCCTGGAGGGAGATCGGCTGATTTCCCGATTGGGTGGAAACGACGACGAAATTGCCCCGTCGGCCGCCTACTGGCAAGGGTTATTGTAGTACAGTGTGAGCAACTTCGAGAGAGAGGGAGGGATGGAAATGGATGATAAAAGATTTCTTTGGCTTCTAAGATATGCCAATCTTGTAAGAATTGGGCGCTGCGGGGAACATCTGGTGGCTGTTTCCTTTCCAAGTATCATATGATACTATACGGCACTGTTGGATTGGTTTGTTCCCATTCAATTCTATTCTATTGACTATGTCTGGCCCTCTACCCTCGCACATCCCCTTCCTCTTTGTCGCCTTTTTCTAGCTCATTCCCTCTTGTCTTCCAGGATATTGTTGTATTGTAATCCGCCTTTCTTATTATTGTTTATTCGGGCCCGCCTCTTCCCCGTAGCTAGCTTCTCCCTTTCTTCCTTCCTGGTCCTTCCTCCTCTCTTTCTCCCTTTTCTATGCCTGCCAAACTTGCTTGGGGCTGCCATTCAATTCTTGGCAGTTTTGTATCCGAAAAAACGTTATTCCTCTTCCACCGCCCAAGAGGGATGGGGAGGGTGTACCTGGAGATTCATAAAGTATTCGGATGAATTGGCGCCAAGATTCTATTGTTTAGGTGTAAGTTGGGACATCTTGGTTCCAATTCATCCGAATACTTTATGAATCGCCAAGTATATAAGGGGGTTAGATAAATAAAAATTAAAAAACCCCCCGAACCCTCGCCATCAAGAGGCTACGGAGAAACAGGAGGCGGAGAGAGGAAGTCTAGTGTGACAAGCAAGGCCCATGGCAACCCCGGGCTCGGCGGAAACTGCTTTAGTTTTCCTCCTTCCCCCCTTCTTTCCACCCACCGTCACCACCAACCACCATCACCACTACCGCCCAACCAACCCATTGTCTCCTCCACACCCCTTTAACTCACTCCTTCAACAATGGGCGAGGTTGCCAACTCGTCCACTTTTGCTCCGCCGTCGGCTGTTAGCTCTGCGGAGCTGCCATTCCAGACACTGGTTGAGGGCTTAGGGACTATTGGGAAGACCCTCGAGGGACTCAATGGATGGCAGATTTTCTTCTCGATCATCATCCTATCGGTGACCTATGATCAATGTTTGTCTTTCTCTCCCCCTTTTCTAGTTCCGCCGCGATCGGCTGTGAACATATCAAGTTGCTGACTCGCGTTTTTTTTGTTTTTGTTTGTATAGGTCGTTATATCTGGAACAAGGGGTCTATTGTTGGGCCCTCTTTGAAGATACCTTTTATGGGACCTTTTTTGGAGTCTGTTAATCCAAAGTTTTCCGAGTATCTTGCGAAGTGGAATAGCGGACCTCTCAGCTGCGTTTCGGTTTTTCATAAGTATGTGTTTATTTGTTTTCGTTGTTTTCGTGGCAGTTGGACGTTATTGCCTTGTTTATGTGTCAATTGCTAATAATTGCGTAGATTTGTTGTTATCGCTTCAACTAGAGATTTAGCTCGCAAGGTTTTCAATTCCCCGGGATACGTTAGCCCCTGCGTCGTGGATGTTGCGAAGAAAATACTTCGTCCTGACAATTGGGTTTTCTTGGATGGCAAATCGCATGTTGAGTATCGTAAAGGCCTCAATGGGTTGTTCAGTCGTCAGACTATGGGCATGTATCTTCCTGGACAGGAAGAGATTTACGACATTTACTTCAAAAGGTGGCTGGAGCTTTCCAAGGAGGGGAAACCTATCCCTTTCATGTCTGAGTTCCGCGATATCAACTGCGCCGTTTCCCTGAGAACCTTTGTTGGCCACTACATTAGTGACGAGGCTGTTAAGGAGATCTCTGAGAATTATTACAAAATTACTGCCGCCCTCGAACTAGTCAACTTCCCTATCATTCTCCCTTGGACAAAGACTTGGTACGGAAAGAAATGCGCCGACTTCGTTCTCAAAGAATTTGCTGCTTGTGCTGCAAAGTCTAGAACCGCCATGATGGAAGGAAAGGAGCCTGGGTGCACTATGGACTCGTGGATCAAGTCGATGATTGAGGCTAAAGAGTCCGAGGCTGCTAAGGTCGCTGCCGCTAAGGGTCTTCCTCAGATTCGTGAGTTCAGTGATATGGAGATTTCCATGACGGTCTTCACCTTCCTTTTCGCGTCCCAGGATGCTTCTTCTAGTGCTACCACATGGCAATTCCAAATTATGGCCGATAGACCTGATGTTATGAAGAAGATTAGGGAGGAGCAGCTACGCGTTAGGGATGGCGACCCACACAAGAGACTTGATCTGGATATGATCGACAAGATGGTTTACACTCGTGCTGTCGTCAAGGAGCAACTCAGATATCGTCCCCCGGTCATCATGGTTCCCTATGAAGTCAAGAAGAGCTTCCAGATTACCCCCGAGTACAAGATTCCCAAAGGTGCTATGGTTGTTCCTACTCTCTACCCTTCTCTTCACGATCCTGAGGTTTATAATGACCCTGAGAACTTCGTTCCCGAGCGTTGGCTGGAGGGCGGTGAGGCAGAGGCAGCGAAGAAGAATTGGCTCGTCTTCGGAGCTGGTCCCCATGTTTGCCTTGGTCAGACTGTAAGTTTTCTCCTGCTAAGCCTTTGAACCCGACTCAGCTACTAACATTAACCAGTATGCTATTATGAATTTCATGTCTATGATTGGCAAGGCATCTCTCATGATGGACTGGGAACACCATACCACACCAAAATCCGAGGACATTAAAGTTTTCGCAACAATTTTCCCTGAAGTAAGCTCTCCCATACCACTACGAAAATGACATGAGACTAACCTTATTTTTCAGGATGATTGTTTCTTGGTGTTCAAGGAGCGTGATCCGTACGCCCCTGCTTAATGATTTACCTCTTCGTCACCCCCCAGTTCTTACTTTGGTTTCTATATCTCCATTACATAGCTTTCAAAACCTTCCTCACTTGAATCGTAAATTTTTCTCATCAGTATTTGGCCTTTTTCTAATACCATCTCTCAATTGCCATTCCTCTTTCACCCCTCGCAATGTTTATTTTGGCCTTGCTTTCTCGCGGGTGCCACGTGATTGCATTTTGTCGTGCAGACATGGTAAATGTGGGAGCGGTGGGGGGTTTTTCTTCATATTCAAGAGCGGTTCACTTATTTTATGTATGTTAGGACTTTTTTCTTTTCTTTGCTTCCTTTTCTCACACTGCCGAGTGCTCTTCGGTATAAGATAATTCATAGACGCTTAGGGGGAGTAATGTGATGTTGGATGGCGGCCGTTAGGTTTGTGAAAGGAGGGAAGGGAGGGGAACAGGAGAAAGCGAAATGAGGAGGAAAAAACGTTAGGTTGTATCTAGCGTTGTTGTATGTTGCAATATATCCCCGCCGCATGTTATCCTAACAGTAGTGGTCTGACTTAGGAGGGGTTCTCTCTCCGAGCTTGTTGGCTGCTACCTCGTGCCAGCGAGCATCGTCAAGCAAGCCTGCCTACCCGCAACGCTTAGGAATTGCCATTCGAGTGAGAAGTCGTGAGGATGCGTGTTTAAGTTGGTCGAAGCGTGCGCTGATTGGGAGGACTTGACGGTGGTGGACTTGCGGGTTAGTTGTGGATTGATATAAGGTATTTAAGATGGGTGTTTCCCCACTATTTCTCTCTTTGGTTTGGAGGTTAGTGTGGGACTTTGCGGCCTGCCATGGGGGATAGGTGATTAACAGTGATGGATGAATTGGCAGAAGGCTTAGAAATACGAATATGGAGGGGGCGCGGCAGATACTTAAATGGAACACACATGGCCCGTGCCATGCCATGTGGTAAGTGTAATGATTGTGATTACCTGTGTCCCTCGCTGAGCCTTGCAGCTGTTACCGGATTGGATTGTATTATACTGGACCATCGATCACCGACTGCCGCCCCGCTAGCGGCGAAGTCATCCACACATACCCCTAGAGAGGAATGAGTCTACCACACGCTGCGTACAGCACAGTATTACATATACATCGACTATACACTACATACTAACTACCGCCGCCGCTACCATTGTGGCGTCACCCACCGGCAATCACCATGGAGAGTTGACGTTTCATGTCCTTGTAGTCAGGTCGCGAATCTGTCTGGTACGGGTGTGGTTAGTTGGTTGGGAGTGCATGACATGGCATGGCTAGTAAATTAGTAGGGGGTGCCTCGGAGGTTTGTTTGGATTTGCGGAAGTGGTATATATATACTGCACTCGCGGTTCCGCTAGCTTGTCGGACTAAATAGGTCTATCCTAATATGGCGGGCGGGTTGACTTCTTCGCTGGCAGCTTGATTAACGGGTTTCACGAGATTTTCGGGTATCATACCGGTATCATACTATACTAGCTAACTTACTTATTTGCAAAAAAAAAAAGAGGGAAGAAAAACCTACAAGTAAGATCTATTCGTCGCTGGAGACATCTTATAACAGAACAACAAAGCCACCAAAAGGGCTGTAAATAAATATAATAAAAAAAGTAAAAGTATGATATATATAAGAATCCGGGGATCAAAAATCCACGATTTCGGTGGCATGATATATGGTGAACTGCAATACTGGTATCTGCATGGACTACACCACACCCCAAATTCCTAGAGGGCAACTGAACAGCATAATACAACGCTATACGTTATTCCCCAGGAATGTCGTCGGGGTTGTCTGTGGGCTTAGCAAGCAAAGGCGAAAGAGTTGTTCGAACTCGTTTTCGGTCCTGGGCATGCGCCCAAATTTCCAGCCCGCTTTCCGGCCTCATCCCTAAGGACTCCAACCCCCTCCCTACACTAGGCCGACCTGAGCTACCGATAACCGAAGGGCCATGGAGGCCTACGGTCACCCTCCTTCTCGGGGGCGGACGCTCTTGCGGTGTGGCGTTGTGCCCGGGGCGCTTTGGGTCGCTGGTCTACTTTAGTAGCGTGAGTATCGTAGATCTTGTTGATAAGTCATATTTAGGTTCGGCGGGTCAGCCCGCCCTACCAGAATGAAAACGGAGAAGAAAGAGGCGGTGGCGGTAGTACCCGTTCGGAACGAAGCTACTAGCAAGCCCGGAAGCTTATAGGAACCTGCAGGGGGGGTATGCTAGATAGACTACAGCGGGTATGATATCATACTATACCTTAAACGTCCGCTGCTAGAAATAGCTGTTTAACGGCCGCACACCCTAAGGCCGCTAAGGTATACGTACGCACTAGTCAAAGGATGCGCAAGCTATGAAAATGTTTTCACCCCCCCCCTCCTTCTTACCTTCGCTTGCTTCACCTTTCCAGAATCCTGTTACCAACTTTCCCCAGGTATCACAATCAATCACGATCCTCATCTCCACTTAAGCAGTTCCACTCCACTGAATAAAAATCCCCACCGTAAATCATTACCTCCTCCGCAGCCCATATTTTCTTTCCTTCAACATCAGCATCCAGTATCCCAGAACGAGTGATTAAAGGTGAATCCACAATATCCCCCTCCGCACCCGCGCATCCTTTCTTTCTACCCATGCTCCAGAAGAAGAAATGGAAAAAAACCTGAAGTTATGGTAGGTTATCATACATTCCGGGAATCCCCAACTCAACCTTCTCCTTCATGTATATTATCATGTGATGTGTACCTCCCACGGAAAATAGACAGAATCAGAGCTATGATACTTATAAGTAATAAACACAAGTCCCTTCCTTTCCCAATTTTCACTCGACCAGAGACCCCCCCCCCCTCGAGAAATCACCCGAAGCAGGGAAGAAACCTCCCCGCTGGAACAGAGAATCTTGGAGGCATATATAAGCTGGCCAGTCGACCGGAGTATTCTACCAATGCCCAGAACGAACCCCCTCGATCCCACGATACGTACTACATAGAACCATCATGCCACGCATTATATATACCACACCAGCCACCCGAGCACAGTGCAGTTCAGCGCAGTTCATGTCATTTCAGTGAGGTGCTCTAGCTAGCTAGCTAACTATCTGCCATAAGCACATCAGCACCACAAACAAAAACCCCAAATAAATACTGTAGATAACCGCATTTTGCCACGTTTTGCTTGTTACCTGCTACTACTGTACTAGTGCCTCCTCCTCCAAAGTGGGTGATTCTCGACTATGATACATACATACATACATGGGGACACGGTTTTCACTATTTTATCTACATGAGGTTCTACGGTGGGTATGCAAGCTAGGTAGGTAGGTAGGTAGGTAGGTAGGATGCCAGCGAGATTCTATCCATAGCTCAAATTACGGTACTGCATGTATTTTTGCCTATCATACAACACGTAGGCGTGGTGGCACAGTTGCTGTGCCGGTGGTACAAGGGTGTACAGGTACAGCGAGCTCATGTAGGGCAAGGGACAGCAAATGAGACTTGCCACGCCTGTGTATTGGACCTGGGGGGGGAGGGTGGGATTACCCGGTTGCCCGAGTTGATCGTGTGAACACAGTGTTTGGGTGTGGCGGGGTTTAGCTGTCGTGACTGGATGGGTTGATTGATCCAGCATCCATAGTACCGGTATGGTATGATACCAAGTGCCTGCGGTTGGGGCGTGTGGTGGTGGGCTGAAGACGAGGCTGCTCTGGATAGAAAGAGTTTACCCATATCGTAGGTGAAGAACAGTACTCCACGTCTACAGCACAAAATATCACTCATATCTGACTCACTGCTCGTCTCGCCAGAAGGATATCCGCGATTTATTATGCATACCTCGTCCATCTAGAATACACCAGACTACCATCCCGGCCCGCTCAGATAGTCCCAGAGCCAAAGGAAAAAGTAGTAGTAGCAGTAATAGAAAAGGCTAAAGCCAACCAGACAAAAAACTCCCGGGTATTATATATCATACCATGCTCACAGCTCAAAGACAAAGATAAAGCGCCTTAAATCCAAACCTAATCGAAAGAAGGTAAACAAAGGAAAAAAGACAAGAAAACAGATTATCTATTGTATACCCTACTCTCTTTGAAGAGATAACGCCATTCCATCCAGGAGGCAGGTAGGCAGGTGGGTAGGACATCAAGCGTCCGGATCCAAGCTACGTATAGTCAGTTATTGAAAATAATAATAGATCCCACCTCCACTTCCTCCCTCCGCAATGCTTTTATTATAATGACTCGCGATAGGAGGCACAAACGTTATCACTTCAAACTCCTTGTACTTTTGCAAGTAGTTCATCCTGCGTCTGTAGGCCCTAAGGAGTAGCTCCGAGTCTATTCTATGGCTTAGGGAGCGCGCGCCGATCAGGTTCTTCATAGGGGCGGAAGGTGTGAAGAAGGGGTCGAAGACTAGGAGGTTTTTAGAACCATCTCTGTTGGTCTCGCACCCAACTATTGTCATGGAGTGACCGCTGTGCTGAAAGTATATTGGGGGCTTCTGTGTGCGGTAAACTTTTACTGGGGTGGCTTCTGGGAGGATACCACCATCAGAGAAGTAGTTTTCGACCCAATCCAGGAGTCTCTCCTGGGTTTTGAGGCCTTCTGATCTGGTGAAGCTATGAGGGCGACAAGGGATGTTAAGGTTGACAAACATTGTTTGAGCCTGTGTTCCCAGGTTAGTTAATACCTCACACCAACCATAGACAGCGGTACCTCTGAGGTCCCAATATATTTCCTGGTCCCTTTAATGCCCCCAGTCTCCAATCTAGCGCTGGAATTTATTCCCTTATCCCATCCCTCTTCAATCCAATCCTGAAGCCTCAGGATAGTCGGAATTCTAATCTCAAACGGATGAGATCCCCTAGGGTATGCGCTTTGAATATAGCTGACGACCATTTGAATATTTCTATACCCACAGAAACCACCCTCACCCCTAATCTGTTTTCCAACATGTTTGGTGCCCGGATGGCAAACCCACGCTCTCGCAACACGAGGATCGTGTTCACAGAGAAGGGCAATTACAGGGATGAGATCGGGAGTCTCATTGGAGACCGTGACAACTTTAACCAAATGCCCGGTGGTAGGATCTAGTTTAGTCTCCCTGGACTGTTTGCCACCTTGTTCAAGCTCTTTGCGGAGCCAGACCGGCATTTGTGCCTCGTGAGCATAAGGTCCTAGGTCACTCTGCTATATTTTTTTCACCAGAATGATTAGTTATACTTCCCTCATCACAGACCACGTAGAAAATCCAAAGGCCCCGTCACTTACTCCTAACCGCTTGACTGGAGTAAGAACATGATTAGAGGATACCGTTTGCTGCCCAGGCAGATTGTGCCTATCAATAAGCCTGACCATACTTCTCTCAACCGGTCCCCGAACCTCCCTAGCTCTCTCCTTGTCCCTCTCCCTTTCCAACTCTCTGTCTCTCTCCCGCTCTTTTTCCTTCTCCTTCTCCCTCTGTCTCCACGGGTCCTTAACAGGTAGACCAAACATCAACTTATGAGACCTCTTGGGTGACTTCGCATGACTCGATGTTCTCGAGGGTACCAAAGAAGAGGAAGAGCCCTGATCCTGAGCAAATGAAAGCTTATAGCCATTCTTATCCCTTTCCCTCGAAGCAATCAATGTCTTATTCTCCCTCCTCTCCCTCCTGCCTCCTTCGACACTGCCCTCCGAGCGCCCATACCCATACCTGCTCTTCCCCTTCTCCGACAAAACCATATCCTGACTCCCACTGCAGCTCCCGCTATCATCCCCAGAAACGGGAGTCTGACTGCGCACATCCTCTATAGAAATCTGCTCCGCGGCGTGAAAGTCCAAGTGTGTCTGTAGGTCCATCAGAAGAACGTTCTCCTCGCATCCGTCCTCTGTGCAGAGGATGTACGTGGTCTCCGCATCGTCTTCCAGGGGAACATCAAAGTCTATGTCCGCCAGATCCTCACTGCTTATATCCCTGTTGCCATGCTCGTCCTTTATCATGAATGGTGAGTCGTCCGTGTGTATTGCCTCGATGTGCATGAGTATGGTGTACTCTGCGCCTGACTTAAATCGGCACCACGGGCATTCGTAGACTTCTGTGCCAGCCATCGTGACCACGTGTGTGACTGTGTAAGCGTAACCAGTACAAAAATTGTTACCGTTATCGTATTGTTTTTTTTTTCCTTCTTTTCCCGATTAGAGATGAGGCGGTTGCTTAGGGCGTGGTGTAGGATGAAGGATTTTAAGGATTATATACTCCCTTTTGCGCAGCGAGAAGGGGTTATAGGGTGAGGGCGGTAAAATTAAAGGAAGCTGTTATTTGCTCTGCAAGCGGCCAGCTACCTGCAATGCGGGGGGATTAAAGTAGGTAATGTAGATGAACAGAAAAAGGAGAACCGAGAAGGAAATGAGTTGGTAAATCAGGCACAAATAAAAGGAAGGAAGGAAGGAAGGAAGGAAAGAGGGAAGGGTTAAAGTAGAGGGAATGGAACAATGGAGTTGAGGCTGACGGTGACAAGAAGCAAGGGGGAGAGATCTTTTGCTCTCTAGGCTTTAACAACCCCACAATCTTATCAACCTTGCAAGATGCGTCACGGTGGAGTGAAGCGTGATGATTCAATACTTGAATAGTTTTCGTTCCTTTCTCTTCTCTCTGGCTCGCTCACCAATGTTTCTTCTCCACGCTGCGGATGTCATGCCAACAAAAAAGAAATTGTGCCGCCATTCACCCTCCACCCCGCAGATGGACAACTTCTCTTTTCTTATTTTACTGGGGTCATGCGCCTCCTCCTCTCTATGGTTCGACTATTCAACTTGACCTTTGAGCCATTTTTGGTTTATTATATCTTACAATATCCAACATCCATCTCCCCCGTTAATTCATACTACATTGCACCATGCAGGATTAAAAAAGAAAAAGAAAAAGAAAAAAAGGAAAAGAAAAAAGAAAAAAGAAAGAAAGATAAAATGGATAAAAAGTTAGAGAATATGAAATAGCCCGTGTAATGTTTTTTTTCTTTCGAATAAACCCCCAGAAGAAAGAGACTAGACATTCACAAATACTTCTTCGGAGAACTCGCTCGTCTACGTTTGTAAACAATGTAGGCAACCGCTAATATCACCTGGAATACAATAAGAAGGGTAATCCCGAACCCAACTTTCGGAGTATTCGTGGTCATTGCTGCCGTAACACATGTCAATCCCGACCCCTGGAAACAGAAATCACATGAGAGCGTGTATTTACCTTGAGTGACCTTGTTTGGTACAGTATAAAGCAGATTAGAGTGATGATTCTCCAGAGTCTTATGCAGCGCCTCAAAGTGCTGTGAGTAATCCTTTGCGGTAATGGTATTTCCAATTTGCACAACCAGGTCCTCGATAGCCTTCATCTTTTCTTCCATACCGTCAATCTGTGAGCGGGGTATTTTAGCCCCTCTGAACTCTGCACGGTAATCATCCTGCTTGTGGCCAAATGAATCCACTTTATCGTAGAGTATTCCAACTTGCGATTGAATAGCTGCCAAATGATGAGTCTACGCCAAAAAAAAAAAAAAAGTTAGCCATGCTTCCCCTAGTTAAAAGCGGGCAAATAAAAACCATACAATGCCCTGGAGACGATTGTGAACATCCACAAATCGGTCGTGTTCGCTCTTGTACTTCTCCGGCGATTCGTCTTTGTACTCAGGGTTGTACTTTGTGTGATCCTCTTCATGAGTACTGCGACCATGCGACTGCTCTCGCTCCTTCTCCTTCTCCTTCTCCTTCTCTTGGTGTTGGTCCAGGTGCTGCTGTGTCTGGCCCCCGTGGTGGCTATCTTTCGCTTTGAAGAGATCGACGCGCTCGGGGGAGCTGAGAAGAATTGAAAACAGCTCATAACTGTCCGGGGTCTCTGAAGTGGCGGCGGAGATGCCGTAGTGATATCCAGTAGGAAGACGCACCTATAAAATACGTCAGCTTAGACTTCGCCCTTATTGCAACCTGTATTTAAACGCACACGAGTGGTTTCGAAGCAGAGCGATCCATCGGCTTCAACCTTAAAGGTTTTGGGACTTTGGGTAATCCTGAGACCAGTCAAAGTCCCCCGATTTCTATAATGGATCTCGCAATGTCCAAAGGAAAGTGAAGGCACGTTGTGGTGGATGGAGTAATCTGTCAACCCATCATTCAAGTAAGCTCTAATAGTGCCAGACTTTTCCCCTCCACAGATGCCGTTAGCCCAAGATTACCCCTCGCATTCGTCATAGGTGAATCATACCCCGCCATACGAGTCCACGACGAGAGCCAAACCGTCCCAAGGTTTGGAGGTATAAACAGATTCCATTCCCTCCTTCCCATGAGCACCTCCGGCGGTATACCAAACATGGAAGCTCCCTCCAGGTCTCTCCCCTCCGCTCGTCCGAAAATTAACGTCAAGTGTCCATTCGTTGTACGGGTTTGTCTTCGTAGTCCATAGCCCAACCCTCTGGTTCCCCGGCGACGGCGGGGTGAGTACAAGTCTGTCAGATAGGATCTGCGGGCTTCCGTGAATAGTATAGCCAGGGATAGTCTGTCGATCTTCCGAGAACCTATTCCGCACAAGAAAACACGCGTGAGCCTGATCCCAAAACACACCAGCCCCGCAAACTCTAGAATGGGAAAGAGTATGCTCACGGGTGGGCGAGACCGATTGAAAGATCTGGATCGTAAACTTCGTGGGCTTGCGCAGCAGAAAAAGCAGGTAGCAAGATGCCCAGCAGGGCAGAAATCATGGTCAAGCTCCTCAGGAGCATTGGTGGTCTTGATATATAGCCACTCATTACGTGTAAAAGGATTCGACAATGCGCCAGGCGGGGTTTGTGGGGTTGTTGCAGTGAAGCTGAAAGGGGAATGGAATAGAAAGTAGAAGAAAAGAAAGAAAGAAAGAAAGGTGAAGGGAGAGATGCCACAGTGCTAGCACTTGAAGGAGCGAGCTTGCGGAAAAGTGGGGCGTATAAAATATTACAGATTCTCGACAAGCAATAAGGTTTATTGCTATGTGGCCTCTCAAGGCTTTATTCCGGTGAACTCGAGGAGGGGACAACAATAGCTATGTTGGCAAGGCCGGAATACTTGTAATAAGCAAAGTTACCCGGATATTCTCCACCTTGAAGGAGTGCTGGTACTAATATCTACTGTTAATGCGGTACAGTACCTCACGGCATCATAGCTTTGTGGCCAATAGGGAAAAGGGCACGTCTCATAAGGACCTCTCTGCCTCCCCTTGCAGAGCAACCAACCTCAAGTCAGGGCCTTGCACTCGGGTACAGGCAGTAGACCACGACTACGGTAAAGGATCACCACAGGAAGCTACTATTATTGGCCCCCCCCAACACCCCTGCCGGGCCATTACCCGAGGAGATAAGCTCTCTTGGCAGCCTCGTTAAGCTTTCCCCACAGAGGACCGGTGGTTGGGATCCCAGATCCATTTATAAATCGGCACAGCTCCGATATCTGCAGCCCCCGGGAGAGAAGAGGCAAAGGAAGCATGCGGGAGCAGAGTACGGATTGTCACAGTACAACCCTTTCAATTCCGGTGTCTTTGGAATGTTGACGGCGGCACGGCACAGCTTAGAGCATTCCTCATAGGGCATCACTCGGGAAATGGCATGACCCGACGCTGTGTCGTTATGAATGGGCTAGGTTTACATCATTTTGGGCCTGTCCCATGCCCAGGTCCATGGCACATGTGACTTATGTAGTATCCCGGGCACCAGTATACGAACGGGGGTGCTCAACTATCTGATTAAACACCAATATTCGGACTGTGGTATCGGGACCTGGTCTCCTTGATTGCTGGGACACCCCTGTCTAGCCGGTGGCATTGGTTGATACATGGCTAGCTTCACAGAGGTGACCCAAGCTCTTCCATCTGAGTGAAGGACAAGTTATTCCACGACATTCGGATATGATATCATCACCACCAAGCTTGCACTATGACATTCAGCAGAAATAACGACCGACTTGCAGAAATTCTGGAGGTGTTTTCAAAAGATTATTATTTCCGGATTCAGGTGGCCTATCACTCCTGAGCTGTACCTGCGGGATGGCGTAAACAAAAAGCCGCCGGTAAAAGAGAAAAGAAGCTAGCTAAAGATTTTACAAAAGGGAATTTGGGAAATAGGAAAGCAAATAGCTCACGGCAGTTAGTCGCAGTTCCCAAATCATCCATCTGTGGAGTAAGAATGGTTAATGTAGACATTTCCATATCATTTCCTCAACGACGAAAATTTCAAAGGACAAGAAAGCCGTTACCACATGAAAAATAGAGATCAGTCCCGCTATTCGGCGATTTCACCTTCTTCGCTCTCCTCATCCTTATCAACCTGCACCTTATCCGCTAGTTTAACAAGTTGTTTAATACGTGGGGGAGACCGGGCGTCCCAGTTGCCGGGAGTTCTATCCCTCGAGTTCCCCCCCCTCGGGGTTCTATCTCGTGGGGTACGCTCACGCCTAGATCTCTATATCAACAAACCTGTGTCAGCTCCAGAGCAACCGCCAAGCCTGATAGATTCCGTGACAAACCTTCGAATCGCGCCTACCATCTTCACTCTCCTCAGCTGGGCTTAACCCCCTGGGCCTCCGTCTGGTGCGGTACTCATCATCGCCCCTGGTCCTGTATAGTCTTTCTCTCTCTTCCTCTCTCTCTCTGCGCTCACGGTCATAGACACTCTCCTGCCTATCGCGCCCGTGCCTGCTCTCTTCTCTACCCCCTCTCTCAGAACGATGATGGGAATTGCTCCTACCAGTGCTTCCTCTATGCTGGTACTGTCTCTCACGTTCGCCAGCAGCCCTCCTTCTCTCAGCCTCATAAGAATCTACTTCTGGGGAGCGACTTAGCGGATGAGAATCACGGTGGTGTCGGGATGACGCTGCGGGTTTATGGTAGGACCTGGTCGAGTCATGACCATTGCGCAATTCGGGTTCACCGCGGTAAGATCTTGTATCCCTGTCTTTATCACGCACTCTTTCCCCACGGTCCTTTCTGTCACGCTCCTTTTCCCTATCATCATGTTTCTCCTTCAACCGGCGGATATACTTATCAAATGCCGTACGACGCGACTCTTCCGACTCAAGAGCCTGAAATTCCTCTAACTTCTGGATTCGGGGTCGTACTTGCTCCCATGTATCCGAAATTTCGACTGCCGGTTCAAGGTGTTTGATCGCCGAACGAAGTGCGTCTGTGCGGCGGCGCTGCTGGCGTTCGAGTTGGTGGCGGTCGTCCTCCAATCGTTTGACGATCTTCTCGCGGAGCTATGGAGTGTTAGCTGTGCCCGGTAAACCAATAAATTAAAACATACCCTATCGAACAGAGCTGAAACTGTTTCACGGTCATACTGTGAGGTACGAGAGTCAGACTGAAGCAAATTTGAAAATTCTTCAAGAGTAGTTTGTTCCCTAATTTCAAATCGCTTTTCCTATCTCCATTGTTAGCAACTGCCATCATTGGTAGGATTAAAACAGGGGGGATAGCTTACATCCAGTATATCCATAACCAAGTTCCTCTTCAGTCGAAGCTCTCGCTCAATTTCTTCCATTATATCCCGAAAGAGATCAAGCGGGGTAGATCCTGGTTGGCCAAGCATGTTAAGGTATCTCTCATCATCTTTGATGGATGGGTGAATATGTTTCCATTTGGTTCCCACACGGATTTCACCTTTAGACCGGAGCTGAGCCAATAATGCCTTTAATTGAGAGGATGCGTTAGCAAAACCAAAAGAGCGGCACCAGAAAGATAATCTAAGTAGCTTACAGAGAATGCTTCTCGATTCTTCCTCTCTTTCCGCATCTTCATGTTCTTCGTTTTTTGCCTTTTATCATTGAAGGCTCGCTCGAGTACTTTTATATGATTCTCGAACGCGTTCAACACGTCAAGCTTGGACAGTGCCTGGAACTTTGGTTCAGACTGAAAACGCTCATTCTGGTGGATAATCGCCTGGGCTTCTGACCAACGTGTATATGGCTCTAGATCGAGCGATTTGAGCAGCCCGACCAATTCCTCCGAGGCCTCCTTTCTATGCTGGTGTTCGCGTTCTTGCTCGGCCTTGCGAAGTTCGATAATATATTCGTCAAACAACTGACGGCGCTCTGTCTCGTCAGAAGAGGAGCGGAAAATGGTTTCACCTTCAATCATAGGACGGGCGGTCCTACGTAAAGTTAGAGAAAACGAGTTAGGGAGGGAGAAATGGGTATTGTACTTACCTCCATCTGGTATAATGTTTAATTTCTGGGTGGCTCTTAAGCATTACTGCGAAGTCCTGTCTCAACTTTGTAATCCTATCTTTGGCCTTCTCATGTTCTTGCTGCTTTAATTCAACGATATACTTCTCAAAGACGGCCTTCCTATCCTTCGGATCCTTTAGAGCCCGGTATTGGGGCTCCTTAATGATTGAGCGCATGGTCTGTTCCCATGTCCAATCCGGGGCGACGCCACTTCGACGCAAGAGCTTTACAAAAGCTGCCTCCGCCTCATCATGGGTAGAATATTGAGGGCCTTCTTTATCATTACCAAGCGAGGGCGGGAGGGCCATAGATTTGGTGACGTTATCATTACCCGGCCCCGGATCCGGACAATGTTGGCCTTGGATTGCAACCTGACGTTCATTATTCTCGTAACTGTTATTAAAGTGTTGGGTACCCCCAGCGACAAACGTTTGCCTATTTGTTTATTGTTAGCCACTGCTCGAGTTAGTGACATTCGGGTTAGCCTACGGTGTATGCGACAGCGCTTGCGACTGAGAGCTTCTCTCAAGGGCCGCTTTATAGGCTTCGGGCATTTCCCAGGTTGTTTGTCTCGTTTCCGCATGATACCTAAATCGAAAAATAGCAAGCATCAGCGATCTCTTCTCTCCCATCAGGAGAAGCGCAGGCGCAGCGGGACAAACCAATAAGGGCGACCATCCTCAGTCTTATGTTGTTTCCATGGTGAATCTTGAAGGGCTCTCTATTGGGTTTGTTAGTGCTGTTGCCGTGCAAATACCTTTTCCTCGTAATCTCAGGAAAACGTACCTCAGCTGGAGTCATGAGCTCAGCAGGCTTTGTCCATTGCGTAGCTTTTGTCTGAACATTGTAATAATAGACACGACCCTCAGGATTTTTTGCCTCCTGCCACAGGGCTGACATGATGAATCGGGGATGTTAAAGGTTAGCAATGAAAATACGACGCGTATAGGTTGATGAGGTTCAAGCTTGGAGACGGGTGGGGGTGAAAAAGAGAGAGAAGAGATGTGTCGGGGTGGTGGTGGTGGTTGTCCTGCTGCCTCCGGCAATGGCAACCAATATTTTTTCCTTTGGCAAGGAAGGGGGAAAGAAAAAATGAGTGCGCGCCAGCGCAAAAAGATCAACTCCTGATTGGGTGCCCGTTGGGTCACAAATTCTATGTCCCGGTCAAACTCACGTGTCCAGAATTTCTACTCGTGCAGTGCTAGAGTATGCTCAACTCCACAGAGCCTCTACGCTGTATGTCTCTTCTCCGAGACACAGAATACGGAGGCTGTCCAACAAATGAGGTGGGAATCAATTAAATCGCACTTCCGCCGGATATTGATACAAAACCGAACACCAAAACCTGCGGTGATACCCTATTAGCATCACACCTACCCTGAGAAACTGATCCGTTTCAGAAACATATCCAGTTCTGGCCAACTTTGGGCCTCTTTCCCCCGTCCCTCTAAACAATGCCTACGGCAGCTCCTCGAAAGAAAGCACATGCCCGCACAAACACCGTTGAGCTTCAGGAATCAGCTCGTCTAGAGCTTGTCGTTCCTCAAGCATCAGATCTAGATATCTCTCGGGCAATAGATGAAGCGCTCAAGCAAGACAAGCAGCAAATTTCGACTGCTGATGGCGGGATCTCGGCTGTTTCCGCAATCGAACAGCGAAGATCCCTTTTCTACGGTTTGCTGCTCTCCTATGTGATTGAAGCGGGGATCATTTGAGAACTAAAGTACAGTTTTTCGCCATAGATGAAACCCTGCCGGTATTCGTGGTTCTTCAGCTTCTAATCCCCCTAGAAGATAGTGTCTACGAATCCTACCTTTCTCGTCTCGCCGTTTCTCTCGAAGTAGCCGCTGTAGACGGCCAGCGGCAACAGCAGCAGCGGCAGCCACAATATGGGGGAAGGCATGTGGAGGCAATCCATCTGTTATTCCAAACCGTGGTGGATGAAAATGAGACAAAGCGAATCGTCATAGATAACGGTGCACAGAGACTAGCAATATGGAAGATTGACGTGCCCCTGGGGCATCCCCGGGCCCGTCTCAACAACCCAAAGGTTGTATTGACAGCCTCGGCCACCATACGCCCGGCTGAGCTTCACAAGCCTGTTGTCGAAGATGAATATCTCTCGACCAGACAGCCTGTTGGAATTAATCTACTCGAGTCTTTTGCCCAAGATCCATATCTATCCACAGTTGCTCCTCGGCTTTCTGCTTCAAGAGTTTCCCGGGTGATACCTGTGACCCAGACGCCACAGCAAGCCCTCCGCCCCTTCGGCTATGCTGCGAAGCGCGATTTCAATATTTACCCTGCTATTAATATCCGACTGCGCTACTCCCGTATATTTTCCGGGACAAAGCAGACTATCATTGCTTCTCTGGATTTGGAAGTGACCCACTTCAGTGAATGCGATGTAACTATAGAGAGTGTTGAAATCGCACTGTCTGGCGGAAAAGCCGACCCACTGACAGATTCTCCGTCTCCTTCTTTACCTATAGAGTGTCGACCGCGAGATGATATAACATTCTTATTTGTCCTAACACCGACCGATCTGCTCCCCACATCTGGTTCGCCAGCCCCAGCATCATCTAATTCGCCAATACGTCCTATTTCTGTCACCTTACGAGCAACCGCCCACCTCTCGTCAATATGCCATCCCAAGATATTTACAAATTGGACCACAACTGTGGACTTTTCGCCACCGCAAAGCCCCGCCTTTCAGCCCTCACCAGGCATCCAGCGGGCCCATCGACCACCTTCCCTGGGAAGTATTATCCACGGTGCAACCGTTTCATCATCGGCCGGGATCCGCCCAGTCCATCAGTCTGCCGCCCCATCCCCTGCTCTAACCTTTACACCGCCAAACCATTCCACCCCCTCTTTCGTAGCGAACCCGGCACCCGAGAGCACTCCAGGCCTGACCATAACATTCTCTGGCCCATCAAGAGTGTATGTCGGTGAGGTCTTCGTCTGGACCGTCTTTGTTGTGAACCGCTCCCAGCGAACCCGAAAGCTCGCGTTAATCGTTCCACCGAAGCGCCGGAAGGCCGGCGAAGGGAAGTCACTTCCTCCGAGACCTGCTGGAGGTGAAGATGTAACAGAGGCGGTTCTAGATGAGGCAGTGGTGTACCAGACACATCGGGCACAGTACTTGGAACCGGCGGAATTGGTGCCGCTGGTTAATGATGTTAGGATTGGGTAAGTTGTTCTACTTCCCTCATGAGACTATGCTTGAATACTAATAGCTCGCTAGACCACTATTGCCCTCCGCCTGCCACACGGCGGAACTCCGCTTCATTGCACTAGCGACAGGCGTGTTGAATGTAGAAGGCGTAAGAGTTTTGGATATGATCACGAACGAAACGACAGACTGTAGGGAACTACCAAGTATCGTTTCCGTTGGCGAGAGGTAAAATGGATGCCTGGGAAGATTCGATTGAAGGAAAGAAAGGAAGGGAAAGGAATGGCGGAACTAATAATGCTTACTTCCTGGTGGGGGCTTTATATTGTAGAATACCGATAGCGCTTCCGAGATGAGCTATCTCATCCTTAGTATCATGTCTATAGAATTACCTGATGGGACCATTGGGTATTCACGAGGGGAGTTGAAGGCGAGTGATAGGTTATGAATATCGGCGGGGGTTTTTATGATATTAGATTTTGGGGGTGTGCACTTTGGGACATGCTGCGTTTCAAGCTCGGTCTAAAGATTCCGGGACTTTGTAATTCTAAGGAAATTTCGCAACCCAAAGCTCAGAAACAATCATTCTGGGTTTGCAGCGATTAACCCCTGTCCGCCCATATTCTACTCGAACACATCGTTACCCGACAGCCCCGATCTTAACTCATCATCCCAACCCCCACCGACATCACGACTCTTGGCAACAAAACCACACCTGACTCCAAATCCCCCGCCAAACACCCCACAATCCAAACCGAACCAAACCAAGACCAACCGAATCCTCCATAATCTCATCTACCCATCTTCCCACCACCACCACCACCACCACCGAGACAACAACAATGGTACCCTTCCACCCCCTGCACCACACACACACATAGGATTACCAAAAGCTAACACCCCTAGGGCGGCGGCGGCGGCAAAATCCCGTACCTCCTCCCTTCACCCCACCCCCTCAAACACACATCCCCTCACCACTAACTTCCATCACAAAGCTACCCAAAACACGTCTGGTCCCCCAGCGGCGGCTGGTACTCTCAACCTAAGAACTGGAAAACGAATACCGCCATCATGGCCACGGTGATCGCGGGCATCGTGGCGATCGCTTGGAAGACGAGCGCGGAACGGGAGTACAGGTATCGCATGCCGGATCCTGGGCGGTTTTTCCCGAGTCGTAGTATGTTTTCTTTCCGTCCCTTTTGGTTGGTTGGATTGATGGGGGATAGGGGAAGGGGCTAATGGGATTGGTCGGCGGGGGGGTAGATTGGTCGAAGCAGATCCGGGACTTTGAGGCTGGGAGGGAATAACAGGGGGTTACGGTATATAGGTTAGGTTAAGCTAAGTGGAATAGACGCTTTCTTTTCTACAAATGGGGGGGTGGTTGGTTTCGAGCTTAGCTTGATTTCGAGGTACAATGGTCAAATGACCAAAGGCGTTTATGCGACGTACAAAGTGAAAGAGAAGGGAAGATGAGCTACAATGACAAGACGAAAGGCAAGACAGGCAAGACAAAGGCGGGGATTATTCTTTTGGTGAAAGCCAGACCGAGTTGAACCGAACAGCACCAAAAACGCGATGTAGTATATTATTCCCCCCCAGGCCCACCCCACCTGCCCACCCACCTCCAATTTCATGAAATCGTTATATGGAGAATGGAAATAAGTTTTCCGGTTTTGTTTTATACTCCCTTCCCAACGCCCGAAGTTAAGATGAGCGCGGAAAGGAATTGCACGACGTAGCTATAGAAGAACAGGAACCATGTTCTTCTCTTTTTTCTTTGGAGTCTAGGGACGGTGGAAGAGGAAGTGTATACCCCTCTGCCTTCCTGTGGGTTGTTTTCTGATGGGAGGAGAACGTGTTTCAAGCTTCGGAGCTACAGAATTATTAGTGGGGTTTGTATAAGAGAGTAGGGGAAGGAGGGTCTTCCATACTAAAAAGAAAGCATTCCCTGCGAAAAAGTACAAAAACACGAACCAGCCAAGGATCCCATTCTGCCCCAGTACCTCTCCGATCAGAATCGTCATGATAACACCAAAGAACTTATACCCCGAGTACCCTAGCAAATCCAGTAGTTGGCCTTCTCCATTGCCATTACTAATGCTCAATAAGTAGACCCCCAGCTTCATGATCGCGATCTCAAACACCATGATGACAAAGCTGGTAGAAGCGGTCTGGGCAAGTTGCTTGGGGTGAAAATTCCCCGAAATTCCCGAGATAAAGGAGTTCAGGAGGATATAGGTGACAATGGACATGACGGGGATGTATAGGTCGGGGGAGTTGATATCCTCGCGTGGGGGTAGGTAGTAGTACTCTAGCGGGCCACCGGGGGTGGTGGACGACCGGGTAGACGAGACGCGGAACCACGGGGTATGCCGGTACGGGAACAGCAGCAACCGGAGCTTCTGCAAAACGTAGGTATTCGTTACAGCAAAGTACGGTCGTAGAGCGGATAAATAGCGGTTGATCTGGCATTTGCGTCAGTCTTCTTCTTGCTCATTTCCTTTCCTTTTTCTTGCCCATAGAATGTTCGATGGAGGGAGCTAGACGGGGTTACGTTTTTCTCGGCATAGTCCGTTCCGCCTGACATTGCGGCTTTCGCGACCGATAGGCCCATCTGCGCTGTTGGATCCGCTAGGAAGCCGCTGGGTCCGCCGCCACCGCCCCATGATGGGTATGCTGCAGAATTTGGGTGGAGATTTGCGCCGTTGGAGTAGCTCGTGGAAGCGTCGTAGGGGGATGAGTAGTAAGAGTTCGACGATGAGGGCGGCGGTGGTGGTGAGTGCATGACCGGAACCGTCACGGGCTTTTGAGGGACCGGATGGTGGAGCGGAGGGGTCTTCGCTGGGTAGATTGAGCGCTGCATTTTGGTGCCGGTGTCGTTTCGATGCTTGGTATTCCCGAGGGGAAGGTGGTATTTGCAGACAAGGGATGACGAGAACAAAGGTCCGCCTGAAGGGTGTTTGTGATACAAAGGGGGTGCTGTTGGGATTGGAGGTGAACAGCACTACCCTATCAATTAATGATAGAGGTGTTGGTGACAGCTGGATATCGGTGTCGTAGTATTTGGGCAGGATAGTGAGAGGAAAAACGAATGAATGGAAATAAGGAACAGACAGAAAACGTTCCCCTCCTTTCCAGGGGAAGACCGATAATAAAATAGCAAGTGGTTCGTGTTGCAGATGTGTGAGGCTGAATTGGCCGTTGCTTTGGGCTTGGGCCGGGCGCTGGCGCGAGTGAACCGACGAGCCTCATTTGGACTAGTCCTCCATTTCGTGGTTTATCAGATCTTATCAACGGATCATTATTATTCCAGCCCAAACCTTCATTTCTTCCCCTCTCTTCTTTGCTTCTGAGTATCGTCTAAACCCCGCATTCGCTTCCTCGGATTACTCCCCTAAAGATGTCTGAGAGGGAGACAAAGGATATACAAATACTATTCCTCAAAACCCGCTCTCAGCCCCACGAGCAATACAACGAGTTCTTCGCCTCCAACCCGCTAGATGATGCTGTCTTCAAGCCACTTTTTATTCCAGTCCTCAAACATCACCATGTCAACCTAGATAGTTTGAAAACCCACCTCATAACCAAATTTGATTCCGCAGATCCTGATTCATACGGAGGTCTGTTGATAACATCTCAGCGCACCGTCGAAGCCCTCTCGAGCATAATCCCCGCCCTCCCACCAACAACCCTCCAAAACCTATTCGCAAACACAAAGGTATGGGTTGTCGGCCCTGCAACGGGCTCAGCACTCATCGGACTAGGTTTTACAGCATCGAACGTCCTAGGCCAGAACTCCGGCAATGGAGAAGCACTCGCAAATTTGATCCTAGAATCCTACGGGTCTCGGCCAAAACCGCTACTATTTCTCGCGGGAGAGACCAGGCGGGACGTAATTCCCAAGACACTTTCCACAGCTCCCAAAGGGAGGAACATTGTGGTGGAGACGTTAACGGTATACGAGACTATTGTGGACAAAGGGTTTGAGGCTAAGTTTGAGGAGGTGATCGACGAGACGAAAGACAGGACCAGGTGGATTGTTCTGTTCTCTCCTGCGGGAGCGGATATAGCCGTTGGCGTCTTGACGAAGCATCTCACTACTCTCTCCAGTGGGTCATATCTAGCCGTTATTGGTCCCACAACAGAGAAGCACCTTGTCGATAAGTTATCTCGGAAACCAGACATTGTTGCAGAAAAGCCAACCCCTCAGTCGTTATGGGACGGGATTCGGGAGTTTACTCAACGGGGAAGGGTCAAAAGAGATGATGTTACTATCGAGAATGATTGAAAAATATATTATGCAATTCTCTGTATACCTACTCAACCCCGCATCGTAAGCTAATTTACCGCCCCAAGTACACGCATACAACCTAAGAAAATAGGTATTAAAATGGTGGGTAAACCACACTGAATAGATCTCAGACGCGATCCGAATACGAAATTAGTTATACGGAACCCCTCACCCCCATAGTAACCCCCTCCTGGAAAACCCACCCCAACTCCCTATCCGGATACGATCCACAACCCGCGCATCTAGGCTCCCGAGCAGAATCCCGGCTAGTACTCGAAAGAATGCCGAACAGCCGCTTCTCCCGTCCCCGACCTTTGTGCCTACATACACTGCTGATCCGCCCGCGCATGTGTTGAGGCTGAGCTTGTGTGCAGTAGCGGAGGGTTTAATATCCCAGGTTTTTGTGATATTCGGGTAGCCTGAGAGGGGTGAGAAGATAGATAGGTAGTACCGTGCCGGTACATACACCCGCCTCCACTCGTGGCGCTGCAAGCAGTCATATCCTTACCACCCATACCTCGACTAGACTGAGCCAGATGGAGTGAAAGAAAAATATCCGTCGAGAAACTAAGGCCCCCAATGCCTACTTAGGGCAGGCGCTACACTTGACCTCCTATCCTAGTTAGGCCCCCTCGCCCTTTCTTTATATGCCTTAGGCTGGCTATGACAAGGCCAGGGTATTTTCTGATTACCAGTGGTCACGGGTGTCGCACCACTATATACTCGAGTATCAAGCCGGCATCTATACTTCTAGTAATCACTAGCCTTAGGCCGGCCGGAAAGAGGGAGGGGTGATTGGGTGGGACGGGTTTGTGCTGCTGCTCTATAGTTGAATGGAGTTGCTGGGCGGTCATAGATTGTCACTCGGTGGGATGATTGGAATTGCTGTTGAAAATGTGGGCTGCGGAGGTAATGATTTTCGCTGAGGATTTGACACAGTGGAGTGAAACCGCTTAAGTGGAGATGAAGACCATGATTGATTGCGATAACTTGATCGGAAGGAAAGACTTGAGGGGAGTTGTGTACGGGAAGAAAGGTGTAGAGCGAGCGAGGGCGAGAAGGAAAGAAAAACAAGGGGGGTGAATCCATTTTCATAGCTTGCGCGTCCTTTGACTAGTGCGTACGTATACCTCAGTGGCCTCAGAGTGGACCAAGTGCGGTCATTAGACTGTCATTTCCAACAATGGTGTTGAAAAACGGTACTTCATGTCAAGGAACGGTAGCTTGGTGTCAGTTTCCTATTCAGTATTGCGGATATGAACGTGTACGTAGGGGTGGACGTTCCGCGTAGTGCCTCACATCACCAAAGTGGGATATATGTGTACCGTTCATGTTTCTCTTGGTTGGGTAGTAAACCCAGTTCACAATCCCCCCGCTGCTGAGAGACAATACATTCACTTCCGAATGTTAGTCGGATACCGTGTATTGTCTTCCGTTGCCCACAAACGATATCTCTGCCTGATATGTTTCTTTCCTATATCATTACTTTATATTGGGTTGCATTCCTTTACTTGGTGAGGAGGATCCTATTTCAACGTCGTGTGCTTATCCTGGCTGCGCTTGTCCGACATCTGCGAATCTTGTTCCCTCACTGGGCACTATCTACACCTTGCTTTGCTGGAAATATATCTATATGAATACGCCCACAAGGGAATAAATAGTGGATGTGTAGCTCGCCAGAGTGTAAGCGGCAAAAAGGTCAATAGCTTTCTAGACCCACAGCTGGCTTTTTAGGACAAAGGAAGCAAAATAATTCTTTTCCATTCTCTTCAACTACCCCATCGATCGCCGACCTTAAAGTCTAAAGTCCCATTCCACCGCCTCGTCGTAGCAGGTTTGATAAGTCCCATAGCCCAGTTGACGAAGGGCAGGTTCTCCACTCTCCCAGTGCCCACAGGCTAGGATTCGTTTAGTTCTCCTGCTAAAAGCACTGCAACCATATAAAGGCGTGTGGGATGCAATGGAGGAGGAAGAAGAGGAAATTTTATAATATTATGTGCAAAATACCACAGCCACCCAAAACTCTATGGTGGGCCAATGCTCAGGCAAATGCCAACACTCGAGTGGGGCCTTGCTAGTAGTACTACAACCACTGCCGGAAGCCTTTTCCACTCTATTTTCCTGGCCCTTGAAATTAGAGGATTTCCCCGTTTTCCCAGAAAGTAATTGACCCTTTCTCAAGACCATGCGGGCGTCGCAGAATAGCTTCCCATCTGTTAGAAAACAAAGAAGAAAGTCTTAAAACCCACGTTAGAGCACCGTATAGTATGCAGGTAGATAGTAAGTCATTCCCCGCCTCTTGCTACGTCTAGAGGACCAGCTCTCAAGATTGATGAACAGATTGGCCCAACTGGCTGCTCAAGTGAATCAGACCAGCCCCCTACGCTATAGGATCCCTACATTACCCGAAGACAGCTAACCTACTGAGCGGAGCTGATAATGGGGACTCGACCTACACTGAGCAACAGTTCCGATGACCACAGGACTCTACGGGGGTAGACAGCTTTACAAGGATGGTTTACAACTCAACAGCTATGGCACAGTGGACCCTGCCCACGGTGGGTGACTCCAATTGATCCACCTTGTAGGACAGTTCTGCAAAAGACAAATTGTGAAGGGCGCCCCCGACCCCATCACCGACCTGCCCACAGCAATCGAAGAGATATACTAAAAGATCTCTGCACGCAACTTGAAATGTCTGCGACCTAGGTGACCAAGAGGCGCTTCAATTTCTGAAGTGCCGTAGTGCTGGCAAGATTCTTACCTTAGTATTAGCATTGCCCTCCTTTCTGAAAAGCCTCTTGAACTAGCCTAGGATGCCCGTAGAACTCCGCTCTCACTCTCTCCGGTACGGTGGTACATGTCCCGCCTTTACCCCCAAGGTCCAAATCCTCCCTGACCATCAACTGCCTCAGCTGTCTCTGGATGGCCGCGAGTCCCAACGGCATCGCATGAATAGAAGGCAACCCTGCTAAAGTCTATCCTCATATCTTCTAACAGCCCCTCACCACCACAGGTCAACAGACGGTCTTACGCACGGCCGTTGACTTACTCGGTTCGCGTTGACCTTCGGGCGCCCTAGCAATAGACTAGCCATTGTCACTTGACCCATGAACTATACATGAGCAGCAGGATGGGAGTTTAGTCCACAAAATCAGCAGTGTTGGTGTGTAGGTCTACCTGTGTGAGTAGGGATCTCACGTTGTCGGGTTGGCTGTCCTAGGCGACGGGATTGAGGGGTATTTGGGGGCCATGTTGATTCCCAAAATTTTATCATTGATAGACTAATTCTTTCTACAGGACATGATGCTAGTTTCTCGTTAATGCCGATAAAATGTCAATGAATTCAAACTCTTAAGTTTGCTTATGTTATAAGGTTCTTGCAGTAAACACCCGAACCCTGCATCCTACTATACATTGCATAAGTACAATAACTAAAATAGTTCCATCCAAACTAAAATTATGAGAGGCTATCATCAGGTTAAGTTCCGAATCTACAGTTTGGGTTAGCTCTGTGTAACACTGAGCAAGTTGGCAAAACTAATGTGCCTTTTTGCCAAGAATTATTTGCGGGAGGACGCCACGGGGCCCTTCCCCTTTCCTTTGCCCTCCTCACTTTGTGCGCGAATTTCAATACAGAAGCTGTCTGCTTACTGCTTCCCTTCAATATTCACCAAGACCACTGCCTGAAAAACGAAAGAAAAAAAACATCCCACAAATTCATCCTTCCCCTCCTCTCTTTAATCAGCGCCCTTCAAAAGATAAAGCTTAACCATGACACCCACTAGAAGGCAACACCTTAAGAATGCCCTCATTGTCGGTGGTTGCGGTTTCCTCGGTCAACACGTCGTCACTTCACTCAAAGAGCACCATCCAGAATGTGAGATATTCGTAATGGACCTGCGCCTTTCTAACACCCTACCTGGCGTCACATATCTTGAGGGCGACATTACCTCGCGCGACTCGGTTGATTCCATCCTGAACAAGGTGAAGCCGGAGGTGGTCATTGACACTGTTTCCCCGGTACATGGATTGGGCGAGGCAATCTACTACAAGGTCAATGTGGACGGCACGAAGGTTCTGCTGGAGGCATCAAGCGATGCTGGTGTGAAGGTTTTTGTCTTCACAAGTTCGGCGAGTGTGGTGTTTGACGGCGCGAGTGACCTTATTAGTGTCAATGAGAGTGCACCAATTGCCTCGCCGGCGATGGACCCCTACACAGAAACTAAGGTGGGTTTAGCACAAAAACCCCATCCCATCAATTATTCATTAATTAAACCCATTATTCTAGGCAATTGGTGAAAAGATGGTGTTGGAAGCCAATCGCAAGGGGGGAATGTTCACAATCGCATTAAGACTTTCCGGACTTTTCGGGTTCGTCCAATACCGATTCCAAAAAGCCTAGAGCCGAGAATCAACTAACCTGACATTTATTGGGTACCAGGCCTGGTGACCGCCAAGTCGTTCCCGGAATGCTAGGTGTGTTGGCCCGTGGCCAAACAAAATTCCAGATTGGTAACAACGAAAACCTCTTCGACTTCACCTACATTGTTAACGCAGCCTGGGCGCACATCCTGGCTGCTGAGAAGCTTATAGCCTTGTCTCCGAATACCCCCAAGACACCAGAAACCCCCGATGGAGAGACCTATTTCATTACCAATGGGGAGCCATGCTACTTCTGGGACTTTCCTCGAACGATCTGGGCTATTAGAGGCCATGTTGCGCCATTCCATATCGTGATGCCCGCAGCTGTCGGCATCGCTATGGGTGGTGCAGCAGAGCTTTTTGCCTGGCTTCTCAATAAGGAGCCGGGCTTCAGCAGGTTTAGGATTAGACTTAGTTGCTGGAACAGATATTTTGATATCCGGAAGGCGAGAAAAATGTTGGGGTACCAGCCACTTATCAAATTATATGATGGGCTGGTGGAAACTGTCAAGTGGTTCGATGAGCAAGAGAGGGTGGAGGCAGCGAAAAAGGGACAATAGATGAGTGAGGGAAAGGCAGTCTGATAGATTCTTGGAGGCGTTGTTGCAAGTATCTTTATACCTTTTAGTGGCGTTACTCTAGCCAAAGCATAACCTTTCTACAAGTAATGGATAATGGAATTTGGTGATTTTTTTGTAACTACAGTATGATACGACACGGGTAATGATTGGTGCTTAAAGGTTGAAAGCTATCTGATGACAGCTCACATTATGGATATTTTATTGTTGAAGATGTATTTCACGAGATAATATTACTTTGGGTGCCTAAATGTTCTTAACCATATCGCAACCTATACAAGTAGCTGTTCCCATGATTAGATATATGATTTAGCTCAACATTAGACGAAATCCACCAATCTAACACGATCCCATCCCGATTCTGAGGCCAACGGGTTCTCTACCATCCAAGCGGCTCTGCTCCAGGCTCCAAGCCCAGCCGGAGCTCAACCAACCACAGCCGCCAATTCGGGCTACGCCAAGACTAACCCCCTCCCCTGGTCCAATATTTCCTTGCCCTATTAGCCTATTCGGCTCTTGTGGCCGCCCCCACCGTCAAACTCAACTACCAGTCGACTCATTCTTCCCTTCTCCCACATCTTTCCTTCCACTTTGTTTTTATCCTTCACCACCAACTTTTCTACCACCTTCAGGCTTTGTCAATTTTCTCCGACTATTTTCTCACAATCCGCTCGGAAGTTTAAAAATGGGTGACGAGGTTGTTATCGAGAAGGCGGCAGAGGTAGAAGTGAAGCAGGAAGAGCCTATCGAGCATAAACCTGTCGAGGATGCCGTTGAGCCGGCTGCTGTCAAAGACGAACAAGTCAAGGCCGAGCCCGCGCAGCAGCCGGAGGATAAAAGCATCGTTGTTGAGGAAAAGGACAGCATGACGGCGGCGGAAACGAAGGAACTATCCGGGTTGAACAAGAAGAAAAGAGAAAACATTAAATTTGACGCAACTCTTCTCCCGGAATCCGACGACCCAGCAGAAGTCAGAAAGCAGGTACAATAAAAAAATCGCTCCTTCTATCTAAAACTGTTCTCCTATTTTTCTCCCGTTCCCGCGCATAACTAACGGCCATTGAGTTTAGGTCGAGTTTTACTTCTCAGATTCCAACCTTCCCTTTGATAAGTTTCTCTTCGGCCTTGTGGGCAAAGACAACCGCTCGGTCCCTCTTAAGCTTATCTGCTCCTTCAAACGCATGCGCCGCTTCACGAGTCCGCAGGTCATCATCAACGCGCTGCGCGAGAGTGAAACATTAGTCATCGCTGGTGACGTTGGAGAAGAGACTGTTCGGCGGAAGACTCCATTAGTCGTCATTGAGGTGGAAGATAAAGAAGGCGACGCGGAGAACAAAGATTCCAAAGATAAATCTAATCAGCGGGGACATCAACTCACCCGCCGCCAGGCCTGGGACGCAGATGTTACCGGTGGTCGGAAATTCGAGGACCCAACCATCCCAAGAAGTATTTATGCTGTATGACACATCCTCCAATGTTTCCAGCTTCTGCATGTGAGTGCTTACACATACTACCCACCATGGGGAAACAGAAAGGGTTCGGCGCCGAAACCTCTACTACTCAGATTGACCTTGAAAACTTCCTCGCTCCTTACGGACCCATCGCATGTGTGCGCCTCAGACGGACAACTATCGGAGTTTTCAAAGGCTCCATCTTCGTCGAGTTCAAGAACGAAGACCTCATGAAAAAGTTCATGGACTTGGAAGAAAAGCCCAAATGGAACGATACCGATCTCCAATGGCTCACCAAGAAAGCCTACTGTGATGGGAAAGTTCAAGACATCAAAGACGGGAAGATTCAACCGAAAGTATCGCTACCCCGCAAGTCCTCCGACAATAAGAACAAACAGCGCGGGAATAACCAGCGGGGTAGAGGCAAGGGTGGACGAGGCGGCAACGGCGGGAGGGGTAGCGCGAAACACCGCGGCAGCAACAGTAGAAGGGGGCATTCCGGGAGGGGTGTAAACGACCGCGGTGGGCCACCAAAGATCAAGACTACTCCAGGAGGTAAAGATGGGATCCCCCAAGTGAAGGCAGAAGGGAGCGCAGTTGAGGCCAAAAAGAATAACAATAACAAGCGCAAGGTGGAGGATAGTGCTGGAGCGCACACCGAGGTTAAGAAGATCAAGCAGGAGCATGGCAACACCCGCATTAAACAAGAGACCGCTTAAACAAAACAAAACAAAACGTTCTTGTATGCACTTTATGTATCATAGCTAGAGGTTAACTAACGCCCACTCGGGATTGGTATTGGAGCCTGGTGGAAGCAAAAAAAACGAAAAGTAATAGCGGATGATGGCTTTTTTCTCTTCTTGTCTTGTCTGTTCTACTTACGTTTCTAAGTATTTTGTTTTTTTTGTTTTTCCCTCATCCCTCTTTTGTTTTCTTTCTCACCATAGTCATTTCTTCTTTCTCTCTTCCTCTTTTCACCCAAAAAAATCGTCATATAGTCCGGAATCTAATTACTTTACCGGTTATTCCGAGAATTTATCGCATGCTTGAGTCATTCTCCCGGTGTGAGTTGTGAGTCATCGGGTGTCACTCGTGCCAAGGCTCCCCTCCAGACCTACCAAGACTCCAAGAGCAGCAAAAACGGATACCGGCACGAGCGGTTAGAAACGAAGTGCTGGGTAGCTGGCCGGTGACCAAAATCGGATAGGCAAAATAACGGTAATTATCCGATGACAACTGCCTGTGTCGCTCTGTGAAACTATCCGAGCGAGAACCCCTAACTTACTACATAAGTTATTTTCCGGACTACTACCACCACAGCGCAGCACAAAACCGCACATTGGAGAAGGGGTTGCGAATGAGAGCCTAGTATTTGCATGATTTTTATGGATCCTGTCCTCCCTCCACCCGGACCATCCAGGGCAAATTACCCCATCGGCCCCGTCTCAACTACGAAGGTACAGCGCCTAAGTTTTGAATATTTCACTAGCAGGGGATGTTCGACTAACAGGGATGAGGAGGTGAATTGGGTAATCGCTATACCCAATTCACTGTCCTTATACCCGATTTGCTGCCTTTGCCCCTGCTAGCGTAACACCCCCTGCTAGTAAAATATTCAAAACTTAGGCGCTGTACCTTCGTATGATACCGTAAAAGCCGGGATAATTGGGCATGGCACCAGGACGTCCAGAATTGCCCCTTTGGATTAGGGGGAGAAACACCCCGCGAAGATTCTCTTTCAGCCCTCACCTGAGACAGCAGACCTTACTGGGAGAGGCAACTCCAACGTCCTAGCGTGATGCCCAATTATTTCAGTTTTTACGGTACAAGTACTCATATCACTAACACCCCTAGCACGATGAATAGTCTAGCAATGAGGAAAGTGTACTGTACTCGAGTACTATCTATACTGGCATCATACCCCCCCCCCCTCCGCCCTGAGCATGAGAGAGCTGAATTACATCGACGTGAAGGTGGTGTATCGTATGTACATCGAGTACTGCACTACACCACATCGATCCGATTCAGGAACAACTGCTGGGTGGCGCAGTCGGGACGCGAGATACCTCCCCGAGAGAGTAGTTTGGTGGTGCATCGCATTATAGCGATTACCCCGTTATCTTCGGGAGCACTAGCCATGAAGTATTGGCCGTTTTTAGGGAGTAGAGGTAGGTACTAGTGAGGGGAGGGGGGGAAAACGAAACTGATAACCGTATAAAACCCCACGTTCGCCCTATAGGATGTTCTAATGTATTGGTGTTTTTTGTTTTTTGTTTTTTGCATTCCACTTTGGTATACGGTAATTCGGTGGTCTAAATTCGTGATTGGGGGGGGGTCGGTATAATATATCATACTACGTGAAGTACTTAATTGTATTCCTCAAAGTGGTGAGAAAGGGGGAAAAAAACGAACCCGAGGGGAAGTTAGTGACTTTGGCACTGGATTTATTTATTTATTGGTCAGTTACTGTTGTTGTACTGTGCTGGACTGTGGATTACAGAGCAAGGAAAGTGACCTGCGCAAATTGAGCTTGATGGAACGCTGGCAGAGTATCATGAATACCAGCAGTCGCAATACAATAACTATACCACCGTAAGGACGATCAAGGAGTTCTTACAGATTTTTTTATTTACAAGCTAACTTTCGGATGTATGATACTTGGGGTAACTAGTGTTTATATGCGAAATTATGCCGGGGAGGTGCGGGGCGCTGGTGGGGTATATGAGGAAGGGGGCGGTTTTTATGGAGAGGTTGTGTAGATACTGCGATTGCACTGCACTGTGCTCTACGGTATTGCATTGGGCATTCTCTACGAGTGGCAATGGGTGCTAGGATCACCGGGTGTTGAGATCTACTCCCAGAGCAATTGGTATACCTACCGTATTATTGCTGCTGTATAATAGGAGGTTTATTCATTCTACCGGGTTTGCTACTTGCGCAGGTGGAGGTACATACCCATCTCTCGTATGATAGAAGTTGTGCTTAATCCCGGAGGCTATCGTACTAGTCGGGCACGGCACCTATATGCCTTGGTATCGTATCATATCACTATCGTGTCTCTATTGCCGTAAACAGTATGTGCAACCCCTAACCCACTTCCTTCCCTTCTTAGCCCGTCCCACAGCCCAGCTATGATAGCTATGCACATAACTTGCCCTACAACGCACGCCCACAGTACTAGTACAAGTAACACGATTCCAACGCAACCCAATATCTAACCCAATCAAACGTGCCATTCACAGACCCGACCCTGGTAAAAGAAAATATCCCCAAAAAGCCAATTATCACGCCCAACACTGCAGAAACACTTGGTACCTTTTCCAATAGA
>Ga0307509_10001512_pt1 | contig 39205 bp, 28 predicted proteins | sample 10_EM_MG_FD_202245 | JGI IMG/M metagenome (GOLD analysis project Ga0307509, IMG submission 202245) | Populus trichocarpa ectomycorrhiza microbial communities from riparian zone in the Pacific Northwest, United States - 10_EM | ecosystem: Host-associated > Plants > Roots > Unclassified | place...
CCTTCTTGAGAGTACGATCATCCCCTTGGTACATGGGCCATCCAGATGGGAACCTGCCTGCGTCGGCGAGTGCAATGGAAATTGGTTTGTCCGGTGGTGCGGGTGCGTCGGAGGGAAGGGAAGGGAAGGGAAGGGATCGTTCACTACCCACCTGCCCCGGTACCGGCGTTCTTAACAAGTACGGAGTGAAACGAGGGAATGCATGATGTGCTATGATGATACGGGACGGTAGTTTGGGTAGACTACTGTGTATGGTAGTCTATCCCTTCGTTTGTTGAGGGAGAGGGGGCGTCATTGTGCGTGCGGGAAAGTGGGCATGAGTGGGTGGTTTTATTATTATTATTATTATTATTATTATTGTCGCGCATGAGATTGGTCCTGGTTTTTCCGTCCCCGTGAGATCTGCTCCTCGTCGCTGGGTGTGTGGCTCCCTCCGAGGGCAGATGCTTTTTGCCGAGGCACTTTTTTTTCTTTTTCTTTTTCTTTTTCTTTTCCTTTTCTCGTTTCTTCTTGCAAAATACCGGTAAGGGAAATCAAATATACTTGTGATAATAAATGGTGAAAATGGATACATGCAGCGGATAATAATAATTCTTGGGGATTTTATTTTAATTTTTCAATTTTTCCAGTTCGCTAATTTTCGAGTATTGTGTTTTCGCCTACGATTGCATGGTGGGTGGTGGGTGGGTAAGCTCGGATGGTGAAGGAGTAGTAAACTTTCCCATTTTCGAAGGGAAAGGCGGAGGAGAGGGGCGGGCAGTGGAGTTGGAAGTGGAAGTGGAGAAAGTGAGTGGGAGAGAGATGGCATCACCGTGCTTTCCAGGCTCGCTCCTTTTGCCAAGTTGGGCCGGACATGCGCCTCAACAAGAGGCTGGTGTGGGCGAAGCCTCAAGCATAAGGATGCAATAGGAATAAGTTTTTTCCTTTCTTTTTTCCCTTTCTTTTCCCCTACCTTAACTTCTCTCTTCTTTTTTCCTTTTATCGCCTTCTTTGCTTGGCTGCGGCGGTCGCCGGCTTCTGCTCTTGCGTTTTTGGGTGATGGTGGTGGCCCTGGCTTGCTGTTGCTGGTTGGCGCTAAGACTATTTGGGCCCGAATTGGTGCCTTGGGCGTCAGCCCTGTCAAAAGAGAGCGAGGGTGAAGCGAGGAGTGATGGAAGGGTGGATGTAATAGGCGGGTATGAAGATTACACCGCTGGCAAGGGACATGGGGTACCGGCACACGGTTACTTCGTTACTGACGGTGCTGGGTACGGTACGCTATGCCACTGAAAATCTCCAATACAGGTGCCATTCTACATCGTGGGATCCTGTCCAATCACCCCATGACTAGGATAATGGGCATACTGTACTCGTAGATGCCAAATGGAAAAGGGGATTGATTGATTGATTAATTTTTTCAAGTTGCAAAGGACTAGGAAGTGTTGCAAAATTTATCATCATTCGCATAACACTTGTATCCTCCCTTTTCCCTTTGCTGGTATTGACAATACGAGTACCGTATATACTTGACCGATCCAGTGATCTACTGGGCACAGCACAGTAACGAAAGGGTATTTTAGCTAGCGTTAGCCAAATGGTAGGGATATCCTATGGGTAACTAGTACGGCAACACCTCATCCATAACCAGACTGACCACTATACTCGAGCATGGTACGGCACCGCACGCTACGCTAGAAGCAGCTGTAACCATAATCCATACTAACTTAACCTCGCCCACTTGTTGCTGCAACTGCTCCCCCCAAACTCTTGCTTGCTAGCCCGCCTCTCATACTCCCACAAAAAAGTAAATAAGTAGAAAGAAGGAAAAAAGTAAAATAGGAACATGATTGGGAAAGAGGTAGGAAAAAGAAAGGAAAGGGAGAAAAAAGAACGGGTGGTGGACTTTTTGGGGGGATGGAAAATGAGAAGAAGAAAAAAGAAAATAAAAATAATAAAAAGAAAGGAAAGAGGAGAATGCTCGACCCAAGAATAAGGGTTGCACACACACACATCCTTTCCGTCCGCCAATCCAAGTATCCTACACCCTCACACACCAACAAGAGGTTATCCTAGTCCTACCTCATCCATCCAACATAGGCTACATAGCCCCCATCCGATATTTAAAAGAACCCATCACTCCTCTCCCGATCAGCGAAATCGTCCCGGGGAAAAAGAGGAAGAAAAAACAAAAAAAAACAGTACAACTACAAGTACGGGCTCACCGGAAGAGCTTCTCATTTAAAAAGAAAAAAGGTTGAAAAAGCTTCTTTTACGACGAAACACGCAACATCCGTTCAGCTTGACTCTCGTCCCCTTGATTTCTCGGAAAATTGATTTGACGGGGAGAAGAAACGATAAAAATAAATACCCGCTCCAAACCTGTCGACCCAACCAACCCTTCAGTTTCACCACAGTTGGGTTTAGTTCAGCTAAGATATGGCCGCATCGTCGTCACAAGCACCTACCTCAGCTTCGATACCCACCAAGGACACCACAGGAATGGCAGACTTTGTCCTCTTTGACGACGACCCTTTATATCAGGAGTACCGACCGCGCTATGATAACGGGGGATTCCCGCAATCGGATGTGGGCTCCTATGTCGCTATGCTGGAACAGCCGGGTGAGGATCAGCAGTCAAAGTTCTACATGGCCGCCGAGCTACAGCCTGGCACCACCTCTTTCGAGACCTATCCTCCATACGCATACGGTGAGGTGCCATTGCCCATGGGCTACGAGCCTGGACCAGCTCCAGGAGTGTTGATTCACCCTCCCACTCTGCCCTACTCACCTCACGGCAACATCCCGGGCGGTCTGGAATACCGAACGCCTATTTCCCCAGCTACCTCTGGTGGACTCGAAGGAAGCAGTGCTGGCTCAGAGGCTGGGAGCACGGGAAGCCCATACCCACCACAGATCGACGACCCATTTGGTCCGGTGTATAATACCGGTACCGGTATGTTGTGACTCTTGAACTGGCTTCTGGTCCGCTAGTAGGAGACTGACAGTTAGCAGCGGATATCGATCCCTCATTAATCATGCCCTCTCCATCACAGCAATTCGAAGACCCGTGTTCGGCCTCGTCATCACGTGGTTCGCCGAGTTGGCACAGTGCACACTCGCCCCCTCCTACCTCGAACCCTTCGTCACCGGAATTGGGAAAGCGGAGTGGGGGAAGGCTATCGCCATTGAGGCAGTACAGGGCAGCACCGTACCCGAGCCGGAGGCTGAGCGTTACTTCACAAAGCTCATCTCGCAGCCATGGTTCGCCGAGTGGGCTTCCGTTGGACTTGGAGGATATGTATCCAGTGCCCGGTGACATGCCGCGGAGAGCACCAAGTAGCAATGGGAGCGGAACCGGGAAGGATACGCTTTGCCCAGAGTGCAAGAAGTCGTTTCGGGATCTCAAGTATGCTTCCTCCTCTTTTTCTATAGGGTAGAGGGGCTAACATGGAATGTTAGGGCGCATCAACTCACGCATCAACTCGAAAGACCGGTTAAATGCCCAATCGCCACATGCGAGTACAGCAAGAAGGGGTTTGCGAGGAAATACGATTGTCAGCGCCATACATTAACACATTACAAGGGAACCATGGTCTGCGGCTTCTGCCCGGGCAGCGGCTCAGCAGCTGAGAAATCCTTCAACAGAGCCGACGTCTTCAAGCGTCACTTGATGTCGGTCCATAACGTGGAGCAGACTCCACCCAACTCCCGTAAGCGTCCTCCAACGAAGGCATCCCCAGCCGAGGACCGCTACGCCGGTGCCTACGTTACCGGAAAGTGCTCCACCTGTTCAATCACCTTCGCGACGGCCCAGCAGTTTTACGAGCATCTCGATGAGTGCGTGCTATCCAAGGTCGTTCAAGAGGAGCCCGCAGCAGCATTCAACGAGATGAACCTGGACAGCGTAAAGCTCTCCGACATGGAACCATCATCGTCAAACTCCGCAGACCCCACCTCCTCCGCCAGCGAGGACGAGGATGAGGACGAGAAAGACTCAACCTTCGACCCAGCAACCAACAAGTCATCCACCAAGATCCGCACAAAGAAGGGAACCATCAAGCGCTCTGGCTCCGGTGCCGGGAGCACTCAGAGGTGACAATCAACTCACTCCCGCCCACAAGCCGGGAGTGGCAAAACGAAGACCATCCGCCGCAAGCGCAAGAATTTCCCGGCAGGGTGGGGGTGTCAACCTGAACAGATGGTCACGAAGAGACGTTGCCTGATGGTATTCGATGGGCTAAAGTTACTCTGCAGAGACGAGATGATGATGTCGAACGAGTGGGAGGTGCGCGCTCAATTGGGCGGTAGCGGCGGCAGCGATGCTTACGTTTCCGATCTGGACTTTTGGACTATGCGTCGAGCTGAGGCTTTCTTGGACGTCGCGCCTAGTAGGAATCCGCAGGGGACTGTCGTCGGAGAGGTTAGGTAGTCCCTTCCGTGGAAAGCCACGTGGAAGTGGCGAGGGGAGCTGGTGTGTCCATGGCGGGTACATTGGTATGGCGGGCGGAGTCCCGCTGCGTTTTATCTCTTCCTTCATTTCCATCCTAACAAAATACTTTTTACATTCTTGACTTGTATTCTAGTTGTTTTCCATTTCCTCTTTTTACTCCCTTCCGTCTAGTTTTAGTATTTATTTATCTGTCTGTCTGTCGTTGGTACGGGGCATTGGGTTTCCTTTCATTTTTTCCTTTTTCATTTTTTTCCCTTTCCTTCGTCCGTCACTTTAGCACGCAGGAGAAGGCGGGGGCCACCTGGATGGCCGTGGATTTTTCCCCTTACCTATTTATTCCCCTGACGAGGTTATGCTTTGACGCATGTCATGCTATCTATTGATTGAATGTTATGGGAATTGTCATTATCATGTTTGGAATAAGCGAATTGTTTTTTTTTGTTTGATTGTGCTGCCAGGTGTTCTCGGGGTATGTGTATGGTATTGGGTAGTTTGGGGCGAATGGGATTGAATTGATTGAATTGATCTGATTGAACTGAAGTCAAGTGATGTTCGTGTCGTGTCGTGTCGGGCTTGAGTTTCCATTATGATATGATACTAGTGAATTCTTTGAGGACCGATTTTCTGTCGAGGTGGTGCCAAGAATTCCGCCAGATTCTGAATCTGAGGTTAAGTTGCCAGGTTCCAGACATGTGATATCGCTCTGGTAGCTCAGGGGTTAGAGCATGCGATTGCAGATCGCAGGGTCGATCGTTCGAATCGGTCTCAGAGCTTTTTTCCATTTTTTTCTTTTCTTCTTTTCCCCATCTCACCATGTCGACTTCTCCCCACTCCCTCCCCTACAATAATGACCGTTTACTCCTTTTCGGGGAGGGGGAGGGGTTTTCATTTTTCGGGTTTATTTCTCTTTTAATCTTTGGGGATTGGCTTGGCATTCCGGTGGCGACGGGAATTGCCGACGGCTGTACTATACTGCAGCTGGTTGGTCACGGGAGTCAGGCTCGGTGGGGGGTCTGGCCGATAGCCCCGCTGGATGTGGTGAGATTGCGGGCTTTGGGGTACCGGTATTGGTTTTCTTGTTTGGCGGGTAAGTTATGTTATGAGAGGGGGGGCACAGTTAAGTTAAGGAATGGAGGTTTACGCGTATGGTATATAATAGTGCTTTTGGGAAATGCTTACCTTTTTTTTTTTTTTTTTTTTTTTGCGGGGTAATAATATTATAGTAGTCTATATCTGTTATGATAAGTTTCGACCTCGAAGTGGGGTATCGTATCGTACTTTCTTCTCCTCTTTCTTCCTCATACATGCAGAAGGTGCTGTCGTGCAGGCCTCGCTAGTATTTACCGTTGTTGTTGAGAGAAATGCACGGGTTTAAATTGCCTGATCATTCGGTCCCGTTTCTATACTTGCTCACCCACCCAACTTACTCTGCATATGTACATACATACATATCATACATACCGTAGCTAAGCATTGTGACTCCTTCCTTTTTGCTCTTCCCCTTTGTAGGGCTATCATGCTTTTTCTAAATTCCGCATCCGCGCGATAACCTACAGTTATATACTTATAATAATAATACCTGTCTGTCTGTCTGTCTGTCTGTCTGTCTGTCAGTCAGATCTTTTGTTTTTTTGTTTTTTTCTTTGTTTTGTTCCTTCCTTTCGGAAGCGGACGGATTCCTCACATAAGGGTAATACTTCCAGGCTTTCTGTCGATGGTGGTGGTGGTGGTGGTGGTGCTGCTGCATGGATTTTAATTACTGCGGGAGTGAGTGAGTGAGTGAGGGTGTGTGTGTGGTAATTATCGATAGGAGCGAATGAATGAATGGATGGATGGATGGATGGATGGAGCCGGCCATTTGAGAATGCGGTGCATAGGGCTGCTAGTGAAACGCCTTGTCGGAATATTAATTAATTTTGCTGCTTTGTATCATCCTGTGGTGGGAGGGAGGGAGATAGCTAGATAGATAGATAGATAGATAGGGGAACTTTGATACTATCCTTGTCACCGGTGGTGTATGGTTGGTGGGTGGGTTCTAATGTTGGTATTGGGATGGGTATGATATGATAGTGTGATTGGTGGGTGTGGGGGTGAAACGGTTCTTTCTTACTTTCTTTCTTTCTATGATACAAGGGTTGAATGAGCAAGGGGAAGGAAGGAAGGAAGGGGAAATCTTGGTGGGTTTGTTTGGAGTTTGTTCTTCCGGTGCGCCTAATGCTATCCATGCTGGTGGCTTGAATGGGGGGAGGGGGTGAAGCCCATTCTCTTTTCATAAACAGTCTGGGCTGTGGCGGAGGGGTAAATGCTGTTTCTATCATATCATACAGTACGTCAAAGCGGAAACCTTAAGATAGTTCCGGAAGTTGGCCGGAAAAAGTGGATACCTGATGGTGGCGCCAGCCCCTCTAACCGTGGGGATAAAGTGTGGTGCTGGCCAAGCTTTGTAGCTACCGAGTGAGATGTTATGATGCCACCTCCGACAAAGTTTATTTTTCGAAGCATAAGTGCTGCGCATAATAAGAATGTGTAGGATTACTATTGTTTACCGCAGTTTCAGATTGTGGGAAGGAAGGAAGGGAGGGAGGGAGGAAGGAAGGAACGGTCGGATCTAAGAGTCGGTGAGATGCAATGCAATGTTGGTAGATACGGGGTAATAATAATACAATACTGTAGTTAGGCGCCTGGTAAACTCCTTCTCCCCGCTTAGATGATTTGTTTAAAATAGACCCCCAAAATTTTCTCTCCCCCCCCCCGTGATAAGCTGCCTCGATAGTGGGCGCTTGACTAGGCCGTAGGATCGTTATATATTATCGCGCAGTGCGGGTCTAACTATAGTACTGATACTGAACACGCAGAGCTAGGAGTTCGTTCATTTATTCATTCATTCACTCACTCACTCGCGAATCTATTCCAGTGATGATACCACCCCAATCGCCGGCGGGAAGAAGAAGAAGAAGAAGAAGAAGTGAAAACCTGACCAACAATGGGGAGGATTTCTCACGGCGGTATCTGCTCCCTCGTGGTGGTGCTCATCTGGGGCGCAGTATGCATGCCGGCTATGAAACTTTAATTTAGCTGGGACATCTGAGTAAGTCCCGGTTGGTATCGGTATGTCGTGGCTGGGGGGGGGGGGGGGTTGTCTGATAAGGGGAAAAATGTGGACAGGGGGAAGCGAGGGTGGGGGAGGGCGGGGGGTAGAAGAGTGCGGTCCCCTTTGCGGAAGAGTGTCTGGATATAGCACCGGAATCTAGTATGGTGAGGCTCAAGAGGTGATTGCCCACTGGGGAGGTTTCAGAATCTCGCCTTATAGCTTTTGGTGGTGGTACGTTGGTAATCCTGCGGCCGGCAGGAGCGGCATTGGGCCTTGCTGATATGCTGCTTTTGGACCCCCACGTAGTCTACTCTGGGCTGGGAATGGCTACCGGGGGCCTTCTGCGGTGGAAATATGGCTGGTGGGGGAATAAAGTTGGGCTTCTGGAGGTTAGCAGCGTGATATTGGTATGTGGAATGTGGGATATCAATCGCTCCCCTACGTACGGGAATTGGGGAGGAGAAAGGAAGGGGGAGTAACCTGATCATACTGCAGGTACGATGTTTGGGATATGGGAATAACTAGCGCATGAAGCGCTGCTTCTGTTGAAAATCACAGACAGCCTCGGTTGAGACAGGTATTCGTTCACAAGTCGATATTCCATGAAATACTTGGCTCGCGCAGTGGTTAACATGTCAAGAACTAATTAACCCCCCCCCTGTCGCAATCAGCAGGAGCCCAGGAGTTCAACAATTCATGCTTGCAATGGCTTATTGTTGAACGATCCGTCATGTAGCCTGGCCTTGGCCAATAGGGCCGTGGTGCTTGGCGATACTGCTACGAGGTGGTAGAACCCGACTCCAGACACCCGGGCCGGCGACCGGCGCGGTAGCGGTAGCGGAAGGGAACGGGAACATTTCTTTTGGTTCCCTCTTGTCTTGTAAATACATTTCCTTTTCCAGCAAAGCGAGGTGCAGATACGGTAGCGCCTAGTGAAAGACAAAAGATTCCTGGGACAACTTTTAGTAACTTGGCAACCACAGCATCCGATCGCGTTATCAGGTGTTGAGATAGCACTTCCCAAAATCGTAGTTATAGTACACACAGTAAGTCAGAAAAGAAAATAAAACTGCGTGATCCCACTCTGCATTTTGTCATCCTGCTTCAACTCTGCGCAGACAGCCTTTTGCCCCAACCAGGCTTCGTTCATTCCCGGGGTAGCTTGGAAAATTCCCTCTTTGGGAATTATTCAGCATTAGGAAAGGCCGATTACCCATAGTCCCATGCACTCTGAGAAAGGCCCTCTAGAGACCTTCCTGGATTAAACACTATAATATACCAGCCTCCTATACTTAAAGTAATACCGGTGCAGAGTTTCGGAATCGCAAGGCGATCTGCCAGCATCCTACCGGCACTATACTGCCTCCCCTTCACATACTTCTCATCCACCTCTGCTACGAGAAGCGGTACTGTACAACAGGGCTAACCATAAGTCTGAGTCCAGCGCTGGTGTTCCTACTGAGCTACCGTAGTAGAAGCACTACTACCACAATGCAACCCCTGAAACACCCAAGATGAGCATCACCCATAGTGCACTGCTGCCTCCAGCAGATATCAGTACACACATTGTGCTCTGGGTTACACAAACACCAAGCGACCACGATAGCAAGGCGATACGGTAGTCTACCTTTCAACACCTCGGCAGGTTTTTCTCGCTTTCTAAAACAAGGGAACGTATTAGTAGTTTTTTTTCCCGGAAGTAAGACATTTCAAATAGAGTTGTCCGACGGGCGGGCGGATCGCGGGGTGGTTGGTTCTGTTTCCGCTCCCACTTCTGCTGCCATATACTTGCAGCTTCCGTTTTGGGTCATTTGTCGTGTCTGTCGTGGGATTTCTTCCTGCGTGCGGTGCGGTGAGTGGGTGGGTGGGTGGCTGTGGTGCCTAGGAAGCGTTATCGCAGCTGTGTATCAGTCTGTGTCTGGGGGTAAATGGATGGGTGTCTGAAAATGCGGCTATTGTTATGGATACATGGCCATCCAACCGGTGACAAAACAAAGAAACAAAAAAAGGGAAAAAAAACAACAACCATGTCCTATTTTTTCGGAGAGTTTATTCAAGATAGTCTACAGGTGTGGTTATCATGCCTGAAATCAAAAACCACGAAATTAACGGAGGGATCTGCACCTATGTCGTTGAAGTTGCCTCCTCTGGTCTAAGTCAGGGTGTCACTTCATTAGGGCCCTGAGCAGCAGCAGCAGCAGCAGGCCTCTTTTTGCCGTGTTTGCCTCACATTCCCCCTTTTTTCCAAAGTACCGGTGGGAAATGATACATGTACACTCGACTGCCGTGAGAAACTCGAATAATTGAACCTCGGCCTATGATAGGACAGCGCAGTCGCCTCTTCACTATCAAGGTCCGGCACTTTTTCTTTTCTTTTCCCCATCTTTTATTCTCTTGTTTTAAGTTAAGCCGGGGCTGAGGTTGTCAGTTTTCGCCCCCCACCTCCCCCCCCTCCCCTAAATCCAGGAGAGGGAATTTTTGACGTCTTAGCGCGAGGTTTTCAATTATTGGGGTTCTTATGGTATCATACAAGTACATAGCACCCGGTTCGAGTCTTTATCCCTGCCCTTTATTTTCCCCGCCCCACCGTCCATTAGCGCGTATTATCATGTGCGACGAGCCAGCATTTCATTCCGCCCACTTCTCGCAAGGCGTGCGGGACACTCAGATCACCGGCGCGTCGCACCGATATCGCATCGTATCGGGTTCCAGTGGCGAAGGGGGTGGGTGGGGGGGGGGATACCCCATCAACGGCGATCGGAGATGCTATTCTTGGAACCAAAGATCTGTCCCGGCTATGGGGTTTGCTTGGAGTTCAGCTGAACTCAATCACCCCCCCTGTGTTACCCTGGTCTTGGGTTTATTCCGAACTTGGAAATATCGGGCTGGGCTCGGCTCGGGTACCGTAAGGGTTTATTGCTCGGTTGGGTCCGTTGTTTGGATGGGGTTGTGGTGTGGATTGGAAGGTGCGGTGCAATGGGGTGGGTGTGGTATGTGCAGTTTGTTTGACAGGCATTCCTGGGTTAAAGGTGGGGGGATGCTTGGCCGGGGATACCTGCATGGGAGAGGGGGTATGGTCCTGGAGATTAGCTGGCTCGCTGTCCTGGGGGGGCGGATGATTATTATTTGGGACGTATTACCGTGAGAACTCAAATTGTTGAAGCTCCCTCGGGGACGTCTAAATTTCTTCTTCTGGATAAGGGGGGGAGGGGAAGTCACTGCGAAAACTGGCCTCCTCAGCCCCAGATCGGGGCAAAAAGGAAATAAACAAGCGCTAGATCTTACTAACAAAGGGAACTCTAACGTCCTAGGGTGTCCAATTGGTCGGGTGCTAGCGGTAGGTTTTAGGCCGGAGTTTTTTGCCCCTCAATTCTGTACCTGTCGGGGTTATTGGAGGGGGGGGGGTGCCATACGATTCCTTGGCTTCCCCAAAAGTCTTTGCCCGAAATGGTGGGACCTAGGTATCACAGGGTGAGGGGTGGGGATGCACAGCGCGGTGATGCTCTGGTTGAACCCATGCTCGGAGCCCTTCACATATTGGTACAATTGCTCGCGGAATTGGCACCAAGTTCTGACCTGGCCCACTGCGAGAGATGAACGCTTGTCAGACCGGGTTCTCAGGAGTCCAGCCAATAGCGGCTGCAACAGCACAATTTTATTCGATTACTAGATTGAGGAAAAAATAATCCTATTATACCTTGTCGTCTTTGGGTGCTTGTCTGAGGCGATAAGTACCCGGGAACGGGGGCTGTGAATTTGTGTGGGCGCTTCGGTGGGCCCGGATTTTTTTACCATATTACGATACCGGTAATATGATAACCACATCCACCCTGAACCTCGTAAAACCCGCCCTCGTAGCCTAGCCCATGATAATACACGTACAATTGTGCATAATCAAGGCGCTGCTACAATCAATTCAGAAAACAATAATTATTAAAAATTCAATAAGCGTGGGTTTGTGTTGCCCAAGGCTGTCGTCATACCGGTAGGGGGGGTTAATGGGGTTTATGGTAGATGCGGTGCTGACTTTGAGATTCGGGGAGGATGATAATAATATGTAACAATATCCCCTACCGGATATTGTTGCATCCGGGGTCGCACAGCCCCATGCCTCCCACGGGCACGGACCATCAGCCTAGATGATTAATCTTACTCATCAACAGTGGCTCCCGGATCGAGTCGCAGAGTACAGTAACCGTGGATTCCACTGCATCCGAAGGGTGAAGGATGTGGGAAGTATGTGCTTGTATGATAGGGGGGAAGGCAGTATCTTAGGGTCTAAAAGGAGTTTTGGTACTGCGGGATACTTACACGAATTGAAGCCATTGAAGATTGCAAGTTTCCATTCCCTAAATGTGCGGTCACCAATTTGTTGATGTTTGGGATAGTCGTTTGGATGTATTACCTGTTATTTAAGCTTACACGCTTTTTGCTTCTGGCCCAAGCGTCTTCCAAAAGTGCCCTGGATATAGTAAGAACTTGAATAATTGGAGCACGTGCTAGGGGGTCAGAAGTTTCTCCTTGGGAAAAGGCGGAAAATACACTAATAGCTTGCTCTCCGGGACAAATGAAAAATGAAAAAAAAAACTGCAGACCTTGCTAGGAGAGGGGGCTCCGACCTCCTAGCATATGGTCCAATTATTTGAGTTCTTGTGGTATTTCGCGCCATGGTTAAAGTCTATCGTTGCATTTTCTTACTAAAACTTTATCTTCTCTTTTGCCTTGTGGTGATCGGTGAGCTGGTTTCTCTCCGGGGGATAATCGAAGGTGTTAAGGAAATATCGCCTGTTACCATAATAAGTACCGTAGTATGAGATTTATGTGCTCTCTGTTCATTGTAAATTTGTGATCGCGCTCTGTGTAGTTCTGTTAATTCCCGTTCATATGCATAATTTTTATCCTCCCTTGTGCAGATAATATTTCCTTCTCCGAGGCATTGGATTTTTTGTTGTTGCTTTTCCGGTCTAGCCTAGGGAGGATGGGGTATGTAAGTGCGAGCACTGTGCTAAATCATGCTCTTTAAAAAGCAAAGATAAAAATGTATCTTGACGGTTGACTTCGGATAGGGATAGGTATACCTTGTAAAAGGGTCGCCTAGGTTATCCCAATCCTCTGTATTAGTCCTAGATGTCACGGTTGTTTCTATATACAGATATCTAGTCTATGGGCGTTAGTCCAGGAACTAATTGATCTAGTCATGTCCAGATTCATGACCGAGCACTCGAAGGCTTAAAACTGCATGAGTAGCAATACATGATCGCTTGGATGGAGAAGTGGCGATAGTTAATAGTTAGCGGTCAAGATTATTGATTGAAACTGCATTTATATGAATAACTGGAAAGGTATAGCCCATCTATATAGTAAAGTGGGTTAGACCAGGCATTACTACTGGGATCCTGGGGTACCCTCAGCAAGGAATTAGGAAAGCAAAAATCTTCAAAGGGACTACATAGGAAGAACAAGAACAATTACTAGCCCTAACTAGCGCCTGGATTGAAAAGAAGTAGGTTCCCGAAAGAAGTATTTGAGAGGAGGAGACCGCATGCTAATAGCATGTACTAACAAGCAGATGCTCTCCCTATCTACTAGTATGCTGCAATTGGCTAGCCGGACTTTCCCCGTTCTCACGTGCGGGGATAGTAACTGCTTAAGAATAACTCTAGTCATTCGGCTTGTGAATAGGCTCATGTATGGTTGATATCAACTCACGAGGTCGGTAGTAACCAAAAAGAGGCAGACGTCTCTTGAATTCTCTGAATGTTTAGGATGTTTCTTTACACTTTACTTTTTTCTTTTTTCTTTAATTCTGCTTTGAGCCGACTTGGGGATTTCTACTGACGTTGCGTTTTTTCTCGTAGTATTTTTCTTGTGTTTGGTGGGGATCTAAAGGGGCTTATTTCGCTTGTTTTACCACGGTTTTGTCTTCTCTTGTAGGGATCTCTGGATGTCCGCTCTCAACCGAGACATGTTGTGCAAATGTCTACGAGTTACAGGCATTTAGAACCCGAACACAGGGATAAAATTTTTGCATGGCAAACCGCATGTGCCTATCTGACTGCCCATACGAGATTCGGGCTCAAGTGTTCGGGTTCTATATGCCCGTAACTTGTATTTGATATTCGGATTTTGTTTAGTTATGCTGCTCCGGTACGATAGGATATGTTCTTTTTAACAGGTCAACTGAATAGCGGGTACAGTTTTGGCACCCCAGTTGGTGCTACAATACACGTACACGTACATAAGTGCTATCCCCTGAGTAGTCAGAGACGGTAAAATTCGCGGCCAGCATCCTAATCCTGTTTCGGGGTTATTCGAGGACTTGATTCGTTGGCGATTAATGGCTGTTTAGGTGCTGAGTCACTTTGGCTTTGGAAGACTAAATCTTGAAACCTGAAATAGCTGGCTACTGACGGATCTGGACTTGGGAAATATTTAAATTATCCCGATTATAACAATCCGTGCTTGAATCTGGACTTGGCGTGGTGGTCGCAAATTTTACTGTCTCAGACTGGCTAAGGGGTACTGGATGTAATAATATTATGATCAAATACAGTACTTGTGTTACTAAACCAACTCGCTCGGCAGATGGTAGGCCGAATCGGGGTTGAGCAGTTATTGCTAATAGTGGAGATTATATTAAATGGGAGTTTTGCCTGTGAGTACTAGTTGTTTAGTGATTTCAGGGGGTGGAAATTGTGGGGTCCTTACAAGTTGCTATTGCGGTGAAATTGATTTGTAGAGGTATCATATAATATTATGTAGATAATAATAATACAGCCACTATAAAATTTTATGTCACATATGATCCTGGGTGCGGGAACTTTTGGCGCACGGCCGCACCGGTTAAACGACTATACCGGTTAATGGGGCCGGTATTTAACTGTGTCGGGGGAATGCTGACCCTTGGGGGCTTTTGTCTCCGGGTTCCGGGATCATGGGGCTGACGGAGATAGTATATCTTATTATACGAGATTTTACTGGAGAGGGGACTACGGTAACAGCACTGCCAGATTTGATGTTTACCGCCAGATCTTTTTGGCGTATTGTTCACCGCCCCCTCCTCCATGTCACCGCACACACACCAATTTTCTCTCTCTTCGAGCTTGCATTCGGCCTTAGGCACCCAATATGCAGATCTCGGCTCCTGTACCCGGGTCGCTCCCTGACGGGTAAAAGAAGGGGGAAAGGCAGGGGGCGCCTTGCCGATTGGAATTTCGACTGCCCTCCCATTGGTCAACCTAAATATCCGCATGCAGTAAGGTAGAGTACAGTCAGTGACCACACTGGCACGCACAGGGGGGTCAATGTATTGGAGCCTTCCGGGTGCGGAATTGGCACAGCTGGGCGTCCACCTGTATCGAATTTGGGCTTGAATTTTCATAATTCTTCACGCGGGAGACTTATAGAATACTACTTGGGCGGCGCCCTTTCTGGCAATATACCGTGAGATGGGCTGTTGCCGGACGAAGCGGTTCTCACAGTGGTGGCAGTAGGGTAGGGAACAAAGTTTTGACTGGGCGTGGAACTTGATCTTACGTGTAATGGAATGTAATTGGATTTGGATGTGGCAAAGGAGGGGCCACGGGGTGGTATTGTAGAGTGCCCTGCTGTTAGGGTATTTGGCTCTGGGCGATTGGATAATGTTTGTGCTTGTGATTAGATATTGTTGGGCACGGTATAGGCTAAGGTTGCTGGTGTAGGTTGCTGGGGACCCCCGGATCGGTGTGGCCTTTCCTGAGCTGTGACATTTCAATGTGAAGGCAACCAAACCCGTGAGGAGTAGTGGCCTTCATTGCTGGTCCGCTTGCTCGGTAGGGCCGCATATAGAGGTAGTGAGTTGTTGCGTGTTAGGAGCTAAACTTGAGCATCTTGATGATAGAACTGCTTTGAGAAGACCTATTCTTATTATAGTTCTTAGCTCTTTTACAAATACTCCAGGGTGAAGGGCTAAGCTCATCATGTATCACTAAGATGCCAGGGTGTCCCAAGCATGCAGGGCCACCTTCTATCCTTACTCAGCTCGCAGGAACCGGAGATCTGAGACAGTTTTCTCGATGCGCGACCCCGGAAGATGAGCACCTCCCGTCTGGCGGTTTGAGTACATTTTGACAAATACCGGATAGAAGGATTACTAGTAAATGCATGCTGCAGTAGAGAGGTTGTCGATTGTAGGGAGCTTAGTGAATGAGGGAGGTCCAGCGGGTTACTCATGGTGTATTTCGACATTCTCGGAGTGGCTGGGGTCCCTATAGAGTGGAATAGTATAGTGACGGCCTCTTGGAGTAAGGATTTAATGATATAATAGTACCTCCAATTAGTGTTTATCTAAGGTGAGTTAGTAATTTTAGCACCCATATGAGATTCCCAGGGGCGGGAGTTCAGAAGAACCCGGAAGCTGTTATTGTAGTTCCTGCTATTATAATATTATAATATTATTGAATATGTAATTGCTGGATTGTCCATAGGGGATGCTGTGATGGGGTTTTCCTTTTAGCCCGGTAACACTCGCATAAAATGGTATTTGGTTTTTGTTATGTTCCTTTCTCACCCATGCTAGCCCGCATAGGGGGTTGATTTTTGCTAGGTCTTGTGCCATCCGGTATACAGTACTTGTGGCTTTGCTTAGCTGAGATCTTGCTGGATCCCATGCCACAGGGGGTGGCATGCTGGTTCTCGGATCACTTGTTCGTTGCTGGTGGTTCGTGTTGGATCATGATAAATCACTCCGTAGTGTTTGAAAGACGTTTGTTGTAAAAGATGGCCGAGCTGGGGGAGAGGCCCACTATTTATGTAATGGAGCGCCAACCTATATTGGTAGTGTAAAAGAGATCGGAGGGAGCTGTATGGAAGACTGGGGAAATAGGTGGGAACAGAGTTGCATATCTGATCAATCGATCGAGCAATGACACGGGAGAAGAGGTAAATAGGATGAGTTGAAATCGGAGACTAAAAATGCTGATGGGTAGTGTCGTACTCGGAGACGTAGAAAGTACATATCCGAAAGTACTATTCCAACGCCGCTGATTGAGAGGTGTTTTGCTATCTTGGAGATATATATCTCGGCTTCGGTTTTTAGGTGGATCCTCATCGGTTGCTTTATATCCGATTTGATTCTCTAATGATCGAGGGATAATGTAGGATCGCCTATAGGACATGTGGTTATGCTGTTGTGCGGATAGGCAGGTATGATAATAATATTATTATGCTGATATGCGACTAGGAGATATGTGGTTGTAGGGCATGTGGATTTGTTGTTTGCGGCGATTAGGCACTCTGCAGTGGGTTGTTGTCTTCACATCCTATACCGCTAGGCGTAGGATATCGCTTTCATGGTTTTGTCGATGTCTCTGGCTATAGGGTATGAGGAAATGAATATTTGGTTTCATTGTTTCTTTCATACCCTATGCCACTAGGTATACAGGAGCTGGCACACCGGTAGTGCATAGGCCCTAGGGACCAGGGAGGACCATGGGATATCAGGATGGTTCCAGATCGCTGGGGATCGCTAGGGACCAGATTCCAGTCCACCTTTCCTCTATATTTCACCGCTCCGCTTAGAGCCTATTGCGAGTGCACCTTTGTTCCTTGTCCTTTAGTGCTTTCCTTAGATCAGGCAGACCGTGCACAAACGGTTAGAGCAATTATATAAATTACCAGAGCCCCTCGCCCAAGACCGGAGTATATGACATTGAGCAGCAACCTGTTTCATGACTTATTTTGGGACTAGTATCCCTGACGGTAGGCAGTTTTAGGGAAGATTGTGGACCGTTAATATAGGTTGATCTGCAAAATAACCTTTGTGCTGAATGGAGACATCTTAATGGCCACTACCGTAAAAACTCGAATAATCGAACCATGTGCTATGTAGTCCGAAATTTCCTCCTCTGGAAAAGTGGTGGAAAATCCACTAAAATCTGCCACAGAGGGGGGGAGAAAAAAGACCAGACTATACTAAGAAATGCAACTCTAACGTCCTAGCACATGGCCCGATTGTTCTAGTTCTTACGGTAGTGTGATATTATATTAACCCCCCTTGTAACCGTTGAAGTCTTCGAATATCTTCTAACCAGGATTTTCTCGATGCCCGAGTGATTAGTTGTGAATATGTGAATTTGGCTTTGAGGGGAATTTGTGTAAAGTTAGCAAGGTCTGGAAGCGCTTAGAAAGGCTACACGCCTGTAGGTGTAGTGGAGCTCTCCTAGGTACCTCTAAGCAAGGCTTCGGGGATATAAGAAGAGATGAACAGAGGTATGAGGAAACGATTTTCGGGGGAGGGACTAAAAGAAGGGGAGACATGCAGATTAGAACTCGATATACGCTTCTCCTCGATGACCCTTGACGGTTGCTTGGTTGTTAGTGGTAGGGGGAAAGGCAGAAAACACTATACAATTTAAGAAGTCCTGTTTCCACCTTTACCCCAGAGCTTGTCAAGGGCCGCCACTCTACCCTTCAACAGGGAGATCTACCTGTGTTATCTGTCTCTACGGGGAATCGCTCTGCCGTCCTTATCTGGCTAGTGTGTAAGGGAATCCATTTCAGTTCTGGGTCCCCGATTCTGAGTTGGGGTTGGTGACCACAACTCTATTTGAGTGGGAACACCAGGGGCTGGTTAAGGTTGGTTTACTATTTGGATCTCTCATTAAATAAGGGATTGTCCAAAGTGGCTTTATCGATGTCTGATATCAAGTGCTAAGCTAGATTTTTCTAAACCTAATACGATGCAGAGGGGAAGAAAATGTGGCTCCTTATTTAAAAACAAAGCTATTCTCATCTTTCCAGAAACCTTTGTATAGGTATGAGATAGAAATGGATAGAGATAGAGAGCCCACTTAATTGAGGGCTAGAGAAAGGGAGAATACAAGGGCTGCGAATACTACACCAGCACTAGCAAAGAACCCCCGAAGTGGTTATAATGGCTGGCGGACTAATTCACCCACCGCTTGGGTGATCCTCATGCGAACGAATGGCTCAATCAATCCACAACAAAGCAAGACAGGACTATCCAAGTATGTGGCCAAAAGGTAAGATCATGAGGTACTGATTTCGGAGCCACAACTCGTGATCGGCAGGTCTCTCTAAGAATTTAATACAGTACTCCGGAGTCAACTACTAATTGGAGAAAGTCTCCGAGCCATCACCAGCCCTCGAGCTAGCTCGTGCCCCGAAAGTTAAAGAAACGTGCAATATCTCCTTGTTTCATGTCGTAAAAACTTGTACAGTTCGCTCCGTCCGACACTCTTCGAATCTCTAGATTCAGAGACAGAGGATCTCGAGAGGGGCGAGTGTTTTCTTGTCACGATGCCAGGCGCTTAAGGGTGTGCTGGATCTTATCAACTAGGGTGCTCACTTCTGTTAACCTTAACTTGTCAAGCTAATCCTATCCTGGGCTAACAGAGGTGGCAAGTTGCAAGAAGTTTTTATGGTATTCCAACCTTGATTCTCCTGAAAGTGCCAATGCTCGGAAGAAAGAAAAATGCCAGTTATAGCGTTCCCTTAATTTTATACCGACTGCTGCGGCTTCTAATCTGAACTCCTTCACTCATCCTACCCGTATTACGCTTTGCTGCAGAACCCGAAACCCCGAAACCCCGAAACCAGGTTTCCTCATGGAAAAAGGGGGTGTGTGTGCATAGACTTCCCTTTGTAGCTCGGGTTCACTCGGTCTTGTCCAACCAAGCATTAGAAACAAAATCTTGGTCCCAAACCAGCCGGGTCATTCCCGGCCTAACATGGATCTCAGGCTAACCAGAGAAACGATTGTCTAATCTTCAGTTCACTACTACCTCTGACTAGGATCGCCGATGCCTCCCAAGTGCAATCAAGGTCCATCCCGAGTGATCAAGGATGACTGCACACATTTCTCCTCCGCGACTGAAGGAGGAGAATTGAATTAGTTGGTTATTGTCAAAGGAAAGTAATTACGTCAACACTAAAACCGCACCCCACTTGGATGGAATACCACTCATGCTACCTGGTTATTGTGAATAGAGGATACTGTGTAACTTAGCTCTTACTAGAACTTTGGTTCGAGACTGCTCTGGTGTACTGTTTTTATGCACCTGGGGTGAGTCGTGCAATTCCCATTGAATCATGACTATATTGGCCTCCTTTGAGCAATAAGTGTGGCTCACAAGGTTTTCCGCAGAGGGGTATTGTAACTCTTTGAGTATAGTGGTATTGAAATTCATGCTCGATCAGGTGATGCATGTGTTTAAAAGTAATGTTTGTCTGGGTACAGTTATTGAATGAAGGATATGATTAGTCGTCAATTCATGCCCGTTTTCTAAGAAATTAGCTAGATTTAGGTAGATTATATAGATAGGAGTATGGTTCCGGAAGGCCTCTTCACCAATTTTCAGACAAAAAGTGTGACAGTGTTCACTGTGAGCGTGTATAACACCTGGGGGGTTTGTCACCCTGCTTCCTAGGCACTAGTCCGTTCTTCACGCAGGACAATGCCAGAAAAACTGCTGCAAAAGGTCATTAGGGAGTTAGAGGAGACTAATGTGGAAGTTTTAGAGGACTGGCTTCCATATTCATCAGATCTCAATTCCATTAGGCATATTTGGGTGTTCCTCAAGAAACTTTAACATGGGCACTACTCAAATTTAGCTGTTGATAATAGGTTGGCAGACAGGGTAAAGTCCTTCATAAGGGGGGCTCTTATTCGTTGCTGGGAATTAATACTAGACACTTTATTTGAGAATCTGGTTAAAAGCATTCCTCTGAGGAGTGCAGCAGTTAGGGAAAAATGGTTGTATATTAGATGCTAAGTGTCTCAATTGTATTTACTTCCCCTCCATTGTTTGTGATAAGACTCCTTCCACTTATCGAATATTTACTGGTAGTCTGGGAGTGGTTGTAGTGGGAATGGGATGGGTGGGTGCGCTTGCTACACCCATGACAATGGACTTTGGCACCGAACTGTACGCCGCGTGCCAAAAGCTCTATCACCTAGGGTGGTATATACTTATACTGTAGCACAAAAGGGCTAACTTATGGTACATCTGCTATAAATTTTTGTCGCGGTACTAGTGGGGTGCCAGAACTTTTGCCACTCGGCTGTACTCGGGGGCACATGAAAGTGATTAACAAATATTGAAGAAAGATGGGGGGGAAGAAATGAGAAAGAGGTTTGCTCAAGAGACCACGCCCAATGCAAGTGTGGTACCGGGGATGAGAAGAATCTCAAGGAGGATGTGGGAGGAAGGTTGGAGGTGGAATTATATAGGGAACGGGATGGTGAGGAGGGATGGGGAAGGGAAAGTGATAGAGAGAATGGATTGAGGTGGTAGAGGGAAATTATTTATTTTAGAAAGTTTGTAGTACTAGAGGGGGGCAGACGGGGTTGGTGAACCCACAGAAAGTCCGAAGAGAATAAACGTACGAGGCTGGCGGCAAAAATGGTGAGGAGAATGGCATGTAACAACCCAAACCAGGCTACTTCACACTTTCAGTTTAATATATTGTGGGGGTGTAAAAAAATTCAAATTTGATATCCTGGTCTAGAATTCTTTCAAATATCTCTAATATCTCTCCAAGAAATTACAGATTATTAAAGAATTGTTGGACACTTTGGCAGGCTATTGTAAAGTTGGGGTTGAAAACAGTGCCAAGCCGTGCCATTTCCCATACAAAATAGTCAGAAATTGCCACCAACATGGCTTTGCGGATACTCAGCCTCATCAAGGAGTCACCCAAGCTTCTTGTGACAACAACTACCAATACTGGAGATTTTGGACTAGTAAATAGGGGTTTGAACCAATGGGCCATCAAGTTATGATAAATACTGAAAATTAACCAAGATGAATCAGCCATCTAACTATCTTTTGCTCTCTTTTTTATATTCGCTTGCCCTGCCACCCCCTCAAAATTACGCCACACGCCTATCCTTCGCGTTAGCGCCATTTACAGTCTCACCAAAATTTGCGGTACATTTTTTTATTAAATACTTATCAACACGAGGTGTTTTTTTTATACAAAAATTCCCACCCACTTGGGCATTGCAAAAGTTTCAGGGACCACACCAAAGTTAGCGCCAAGCCAAAGTCCACGTTTCCGGAAACTTTTGCAAGTACTCGAGCACAATAGTTGGTTCGTCTGAGGGGTCGATCACCATTGCGATAGAAACGGAGATGGGAACAGGAGGTTCCTCACCCGAACGGCTTCTCTCCCGGTGGGCAGTGATGGAGAGCCATTTTTTCTTTTGAGATTGTCGGCCCCAAAGGGACAATTCGTGCTCGTCCGATGTCAGCAGAGTTCAGTCACAGTCAGTGTGGGACGATCGGTAAAAGCAGTGGCCCCCTGGTGACCCAATGGAAAGAGGCACACCGAGTGACTATTTATGGATATATTATACGGTACACAATCAATCTCTCTGCCGGAAGCGAACAACCAAGCCGTTCAATCGTGAGCGACCGGTGAGCAAGCACTATGAGTACCGTACCGTACTCGTACAGTACACTCAATCCCTTACTGATAACTCTTACCAATCCCCTGAAACAATAGAATTGTCAAGACATTTTAATTGGTCAAATCGATAGGTGATGCGGGTTCCACGTTAGTCTGCTCTGAGTCACGTTTTCCTGCGCGGGTACAAGTCACAATTTGTTTGTTCACATCCGAGTCCAGCTTTCTTAACCTTTCCTCTCTCTCTCCCCTCTCCACCTTCCCCGAACCCTTCCAATCCAACCACAACCCCCATAATATTCCATCTCCAAAGATTTCAATAACCGAAGGGCGGCATCATGAATCTCCTCGACATTCCTTCTGAGCTCTTGCTCTTGATAGGGGAGGAGCTGTCCGCCATAGATCTCACTCGCTTCACCGCCACTTCGCGAGCGGTTCATTCCCTGTTAATTCCCCGCCTCTATTACCTGGGCGCGCAGCCGTCCGAGACAAATCACTTTCCCCCACTCTACTGGGCCGTGCAACACGGTCACCTCCCTCTCATCCATGGTCTCCTCTCTAAGGGTGCGAATCCCAACGGCCCGCAATACAAGTGCGAGCTAGTTGGTTGCACCGGTCGACACATTTCCACCGCCCTTCACTGGGCTACAAAAAGCAATAACGAGACGGTGATCAAGCTCCTCCTTGAGCACGGCGTTAGCGTCAACGCGACCGACAACCACAATGCGACCCCCGTCCATTGGGCTTGCGGCAACAGTTCTATCCCAATTTTGAAACTTCTCGTTGATCAGGATGCCGATTTATCTGCCAGAGATGGAGACGGCGACCCACCTATCGCTTGGGCTGCGGAGAAAGGAATTCCCGAGGTCTTCGAGTACATGCTTTCCCGTGGTGCGGATATTAGAGCTACCAATAACTCTGGAGCGACACTTTTGCACACTGTATTCCTTCGCGGCGACAAGCACATCGACAAGCACGCCAAAGTCGTCCGTATCATGCTAGCCCGCAACTTTGACATGCTTGCACACGTCGACAACCGCAGAGACGCCGCCCTCCACCTTGCGGCTCGCTGCGGTTCTCTTGAAGCTGTCAAACTTATGCTAGACGAGAACCTCTCTCAGCGCCTGGACGTCAACATGCGCGGCTCAGACGATTCCACCCCGCTCTATCAAGCCTCCGAGAGCGGCGATCTTAAAATGGTGGAATACCTAATCTCAAAAAGCGCAGATGTCAACCTCCCAAACTCCGCGGGGTCCACACCCTTACACACCGCAGCCGGCGCTGGCCGTCTCAAGATTGTCCGTGCTCTTGTCGATGCTGGCGCTAATGCGAATGCTATCAGGGGTCCTTTCACTACAGTCCTGTACGATGCCGTCTTCGCTAGGCACGTCGAAGTCGCCGAACTCCTCCTTGAGCGCGGCGCAGACGTAAATGGCTACCTCCCGCTCACGACTCGCAAGACTCATCTTCACATTGCTGCCGGAAACTCCGCTATGCTTAGAGTCTTGCTAAAGCACGGGGCTAGCATTAACGCTAAGGACACTAGCGGTTCGACAGCGCTAATGTACGCCGCCTCACACTTTGAGGATCCTGAGATGTGCGAGATCCTACTAGAGCATGGGGCCGACGTCCGCGCGAGGGACAATGAAGGTAGGAAGGCGTGGAATAGAGCTCACGAGTGTGGAACAAATGCTACAAAGAAGGTTCTTGAGAAGTACATGGATATCTGGCCGGACAGGACCGGTAATAGCGTTGATGAAGAGGAGTTTATCGGGAGTCCGACAGAGAGCTGGGAGTTGGAGAATTTCTTTGTGGTTGAGGAGGTGGATGCGCAGTTGGCTGCGGTAGCGCAAGCTCAAGAGGAGGCTGCTGGGCAGGATGCAGCTGAAGAGGCTGGGGATACCAGTGGACAATTGCAGAATGAAGTGGAGGCAGAAGGCGAGGACATCGATCTATAACCACATGGTGTACAGTTTCCTTTCGTTCCCCCCCCATTGCCTAATTGTTTCCTCCCCTTTACCTACTTTCATCTCACGATTCCTTTCTCTTTGTACAACTGACCAAAAAAGCCTCGAGCGGGGGATAGATCATTTCAATTGCTGGAATAAATAGTCTCTTTTGCTGGATGGGGGGCGGAAAGGCTAGATCGCCAGATTTCATCCTTGATTCCTCTCTATTGCTCACATTCCATCTTTTTTTCGTTTCGCGCCCCCATTTTCATTTTATCCCCCCCATCCCACTTCGCTTTTTCTCTCTACTGTTTGCTACCTTTCTTTATCTTTTTTATTATTATTATTATATGTTTCTTTGAGTCTCTCTTGCGTGTTTGGGTGGATACCACCGGTAGCTTTTTTTGAAGGCCTTGATTGTATGTTAGGTTAATGAGTTGCGTTGACAAAAAAAGTTTAGCTCCCGTTTTTTCCTCTCCTTCTTGTGACCCTTGCACATCTTGATCAATTTAGCTTTTTTCACTTCATGATGATAAGATACACTACAAGTATCTGCACTTCAAACTATCGTGGCCATCACAAATCACGTGGTTGGGGTAAAGTGGGGATATAGTTTATCCGGGTAACGGGCAGATGTCCGTGCGTTCGAATCAGTGTCTGCCCAGCTGTGGGAATGTAATTTACCGGTAGGAGAGGATAATGCCACTCCACCCAAGTACCAACCACAGATGCAGCGCAGTATAATCTTGTGTTTCTATTCTCCTTCCCCAATAATCTACCCTAAACCCTACGCCTCTAAAATACCTAGAGCCACCTACTGTAATTATTCGAAGACAGGAGAAATGTGGTATGATAAGTTGTTGGAATTCCCAGCATGCGGAGTAGCGCAGTGAGATCACCGTGCTCCTAAAATCTACGTTCTAGGTCTCAACGTTGAAAACAAGGGTAGAAAATAAGAAACCATTTAATACCCCTTGACGAGGCTATTCTAAGCTGTTCTTAGCGTCAGTGTCGTTGCCCACAGAATTAAAACCCAGGATGCTGAGGGTACACGTATATTACGACTCCGCAATGGGAACCAAACAGTGCACAAACAACCACAGTGACGGGACGCTATTGCTCTCACCTTCTGTGACACCAAAACAGACGCTTCCCCGGTCTGCGCAAGCACGCAACTGGACTGAGTCATTGTCAATCAAGAAACGATGACTCAGTTTTGCTACCTTATATTAGTAATCTCCCAAATGGTGGCCTCCTGGCATTCGAGCCTAGGAACATAGGAGAGGTGATATTTCCGAGCTGACCTTGCGCGTATACCCGGTAAGATAACCGTGTAATTCCCTCCTTTCTCACAGTTCAGGTGGCCTCCGGGAGATTCATGAGGGCTCACTCGCTAGCAGATTTAACTTCTGGCCATAAAGTTTACGTCCGGTACAGTACGATACAGCACAATAACTCACCACGGATACACTATTAGCCGGAGTTTTTAGAGGACGGGAGGGTTCATCCACAGCGTACGGAGGAGGAGGAAAGGGACCCCGACGAATATTGCTAAATACACAACTACGCCCAGGCAATAATACTGGTGAGAATATACCTGGCTCAACCTTACCGTGGTTTATCAGCCTTCTATAGGAACAGCAGTGCTTGCTTTTGGCAGTGTACAATATTACGAGTGCTGAATGCTCTCTCCGTGGAAGGGAATATCGGAAGGGCTCTGAAGAAGTTCTCTAGATATGTTATTGGTAAGAGATAAGATGCTAACAAAATGAGAAATGGACATGCTACGCGGTCCCTAGGGCTACACTAAGCCTAACCAAGTGTAGCTAAACAACATAACATAAATGTGCTTACCCGGATCTCCAAACATAGCCAAGGGGGAACGCGCCGGGAATATCAAGATATCCGCATTCCCAGACCATGGGGTTCTATACAGAAAGACAAAAATGCCGAAGGTTGGTGATTCCTACAAGGAATTAGCTATCCGACTGGAGGTGTTATCTCCAGGTCATGGATTTGTCGTGATACTGTCAACATTTAGTGATAGAGGCAAAGGTACTCAAGTTTATAAAGTATAGCAAATTGGGTAGTAAGAGATAGTGTGCATAATCCTACTTGGCGAAGAGGGTGTATAGCTTAAACACTCTGGAAATATACTGTTATCCTGCCTAAGTTCCTTCCTTTTCATCTTCTCTCCTATTTCCCTAATCCCTTTCATCTCAGGCACCAAATGTTTCCCACAGCACCTATGGCGCTGGGTGAGGAGGAACGCGAGATGAACCTGAACAGCAAAAGATATAATATCATCAAACCTTGCATTAAGAAATACTATCCTTTCCGGGTGTCATTAATTTCCACCTGGAATTCACAGTCGTTCACAATACAATAGCGTAGGATATACTCTTAGAATATTCCATCGAAGACCCCAATCAAGCTCTTTTTTCCAACTAGATAGCGGCTAGCACGGACTAAAAACCCACCCCATGTTTTCCCCCCAACCACCGGAACCCTCGAAACAAAAGAAAAAGCTACATAGATTGAGTTTTAGTGGTTGCATACATTATAGTTTATTGATTTTATAATCCCAATGCCATATTTGGTTGATGGCGATCGCTCAAAAAGGACCATCATGCCTTAGGTGAACGGAGTAAACAATGACTGTGTGGCGTAGTGGAAGCGCGTCTGCCTCACAAATGTGAGGTTCGCAGAAGGTCGCAGGTTCGAACCCTGCCACAGCCAGTGTAGAAGTTCTTGAGCTTCTTTATAGCGGAGGGTGGTGTTTTTTTTTTCCTTCTCCTCACCCTCTCTGAGAGCTCATGCCATTTAACCTGCCCCCCCAGCTTGGACCCCCGAGGAGCGCCTAAGGCTTCAAAGGGGGATTTATTTCATGCGATAAGAAATATATTCCACTCTGCCCAGCACGAAGTAGTCCTGCAATGACCGAATCCGCTGACCCTTTCCTGCTACACCCGCAGAGTGGTAGGGTACAAACCCCTTCAACCTACGCTACAGCAAAGTGTCTGCCGCTTGCTCGTTTTTTGTAGCAGGGGGATAAGATATTGCGTTGACCCCAACCGCTTAGGACGTGGCAGTACAAATGCTATGAACATCTGGCAAAAATGTCGAGGAGGAGGGAAAGGAATACATGAATTGAGATATTCCGGGCATGGGGGTTTCTTTTTTGTATCTAGATTCTTTCTTTTTTTTTCAATCTTAGTTTGAGATTAGTTGCTCCGTAGGCTCCCGGTAGTGCAAGAAGAAGAACCGCATTTCTAAAATTTGGCCTCTGTCTAATTGCTCGGTTTTCTATACCTAGACCAGAACCCGAGTGATCATCCATGACCACCACAAAGTTCGGGACACAACCTTAGGTGGCTGGCGTGTGGTTTTTCCACCATGTGTCCTGTACATACGGTGGATGCGGACTCTGCTGTATGTTTTCAGTGTTGCTTATGCTATAAGTTGTGCTGCTCCAAGTAAGTGGATATCCGAAGCTTCAATTATCCACTGTAGGGACTTTTTTAGGAGGGGTTCGGGCTACTGCCATCTCTGCTTGCTAGTAATGTTTACCGGCCAAAGCTGTATTCGTGTCCCTTTAGAAGGGTAATAGTATCCCGGGGGGGGGGATTGACCTCGGGGAGTAACACAGTCATGCTGCTGCTGCTGCTGCTGCTGCTGTGTCTCTAAGTCGATCATCATTCGCAAAGAGTTTATCCTCTCTTCTCCCCTTCTCAAATCCGACTCTCGAATGTTCTTCCTTCCAGGAAAGAAGGCCCTTTCTGCAATCTTATGGTATTGGCATTGCTATAATACCTTTTTAGTAGGCTTTTACCGCCGACCGACATACAACCCGGCAGTGCCTATATCCAGTTAGGCTCGATTACCACTGCCAAAGCATGCTGCACTCCGGCTCCCCCGTCTGATTTTCTCTTCCACGGTGAATCCCGGGGAGATGTCGTAATATATGTAAAGTCCCTAGGCAAAAGTGTTCGTGAAAATGTGAGACATCCGGCTAAGCGATTTCACGAACACTTTGGCCTAGGGACCGTAGGTTATTGCTGGGGTTTCCGATTTTGAAGACTCTCGATAGGGTTTTGTAAGCTAGTGCCCACCCACCGTCTTGGTCCTTTGTTTGTCGGAAAACCGTTGCACAGTGTCACTCCCTTGGCAGTTGAGGGATCATGTCTCTCGATTTTTATTCTCGTTCCCGGGCGGGGGCAAATAACTATGCTGGTTTTATGTTATAGTTCCGTGCTGAGTTTCTTAGACTATACCAATCATATCGGATGCAGCAGTAATAGAGATAAGGAGGCTCAAAAAATGAGAGAAAACAGACTGACAATAGTTAACTAAAGGGCTGTTTGGCGAGAGGTTGGTTTGGCTTTCAAACCATGGTTATGAGGCCAACCGTGGCTGGTAACTTTTCTCTAACTAAGGTTCCACAGACATACCGGTAGTATGTAGCCTACGGAAAATTTCAAATTGCGTTGGACCAAACGGCCCCCCAAGTTATTTTACAAGTCCAGGTTTATGGTATACCATAATCCCTCATTCCCAAACCGTAATTCTCAAGCTCCGTCTCAATATGCGATGATGCTTGTATAAAAAAGACTTTTCTTGTATAGAATTATAAAGGGAAAAAGATGTTTATCATTTGTCTGCTATCTCTAGTTTTTCTAGTATTCTATTGGCGGCTGAGTTATTGTTGGGGTAAGTTAGGCTTCAAGATACCGCATATTTACATCTATATTTTTTTACTACGTTTCTAATGTTTCTCCTAATTCAGCAGAGAAAGTACTTTTACAACATAACACCATAATATTATTATAGTGAATATTATATTCTTCCCATTCAATTAAATCAAAGACTAGAATACCAAACAGAATAACTTCTACTATATCCTCTTCTAATAGTCTATTAAAAAAAAGGCTCCTTTTATTCAGTATGTCACAGGATCTTCCAATTAGGAAATATAATCAAGAGACTCCCCTCCCCGCACACCTTATCAGACATTTTTTTCTTTTCTTTTGCTATCATATCTCTCTCTCCCTCTAGTTCGATACCCCTATTTTCTATTCAGCAGAGTACTTGTACGAGCACTGTGCCATAAAATTCCGCACAATCCACTATCTCCACCTAACCTATAATCTCCGTCAGTCCCTACACCAGCCCATGATAGGTTTAGCTTGCCAGGCCAACAGAATTGCGAATTCCAGTTAACCCGATCCAACACATCCGGTGAGCAGGTCCATAACCGTGTCAGGAATGCCCTAATCCCTATTTGGGTCTATTGACTCAGAATCTGGAGATTTCAGGGTTTTCGGAGATATCGTAGTTGATTTCAAGAGTTCTTGTGATACGGTCCACCCCCTCTTGAATTGACTTGCCGTAATATGCCGGCACATGGCCCGAACGAGGAAAGGAGGCCGATATCGCGGGGATAAGGTTTTTGAGGAACCCCAGATGGTTTTAAAACCCTTATTCTGTACTAGTGCTAGTTACGTTCGCAGCCCGGTATTCCGGGCGGCTAGGATCCAAGGAATCTATCCGGTACAACGGGTATTCTGGGACAGTGGGTCAGATTTTAGTATGAAGAGATTTGCAACTCGGCGCGGTTCATACTTAACGCGAGGTATCTGGATCCGGGATAGCGGGGCGCGACTGCCCTGTACTACCGGTAGTACTCGTATTTGGTACTGTGCCTCACTGCAGGGTGCTCGGGATGTGGCCGGATTTCAATCTCAGTAAGCGTGGTTAGAGTGGTCTGGGTGTTGAGGGATGAGTAGAAGTCATAGTTTAGGTGGCGCGTGGGTTGCCAATTGACCTCTCTGCTTGCCCGTAGAGCTTGTGGTTATGCAAGGTTGTTTTTTTCAGCGTTGGGAACCTTCCTTCCTGGCAAGAATTACCATTCAAGTGCTTTGGGGCGGTATTCTTTGATATGGTATAAGTAAGAATATTTTACCAGAAAAACAACCTCTATCTAGTAAAAAAATACCTCTCCCGATGCTCTAGTACTTGCATAGAACTATGAAAACCAGAATAATTTTAAATGCTAGGACGTTGTAGTTGCCCTCCTAGTGAGGGCTATTGTATCTCTCCTTTTCTTTGCCTCAGTAGAGGGCCCGGGGGGGAACATTTCCCTGCATGTTCTCCACATAGCTTGGGGGATTCTGTACCCCCCGTGCCATTCCCAATTACTTGTTTCTTTCTGTACTGTATTATTTCGTCAAGCGAGCTATCTCCGTGCAGACAGGAAAGTCCCCTAAAAAAGCCTCGCACTAAACAGGGGAGGAGTAGGAAGATGGTGCTAACCCCCGCTGGACTGGTAAGCTCGAGTAATGCGCTCTTGATTTTCCCTGTTTTGTTCCATATATATGGTCTTTAAAAAAAAAGATCCCCGAGCCCCCGGTTTCTATCACTTGAAAGTTGGAGATAATCTGTAAATTTCGAACACATACATAAAGAACAATGAGCCCTCATTATGAGGGCATCTCATATATAGCACTGGAGGCTTTAAAGAGAAGGCGGAGGGGTGTGGGGTTATTGAAGGGTATCATCTTCCCCGGCTGCAGATAGTGGTATTGTGCTAATGGATAAAGAGTCATACTATATCACTCACATACTTGGCTCACACTTGACAACTGTTCGGTTGCATTCATCTCTCGCACCGCATATCCCCGAACACCTGATCCGGTGAGTCACCAACAGCGCTACTAATCAGCCCACGTGCGGTCAGGCAATCTCTTCGACTACCGGTGTTGAACCACAAGTGCCAGGGTAGGAACTATCAACCGGGACAGACAAGGATATATCTGACTGGTTAACCTAAATAACTGTTCCATAACTTCTTGCCGGGCCTTGTGCCCCCGTCCCAGGGTTAGAAAAATTACCTAGCTCATTCTCTGCGTCTATCCGAGCGCCCATACTGAACTGGTACCGAATGTGGGGCTTCTTCTTACCAATTACTTGTGCTAGTACTATACGAGTAAGTAGCTTAGCACGGAAAACTCTAAACCAGGTTCTTTCCCTAAGAAAGGGGTTTACCCCTACGATATGGTATCATACTTCACAAGTACCGCATACAGCAGGTGCAACTTCGTCGAGCAGAGCTAATAAACCCTTCCAATTCCCTTTCCAATTCCCTCTTCCCCCCACCGCTTTTCTCACTCATTCATTCGCATAGTATTCCATCTTTAGTCTCTCTTTTACGATACCCTACGGTACTTGAAAGCGGATCTTACATTCATTCCTTCGTTTATTCACTCTTTTAATCCGCCGACTACAAGCGTTCAACCAATCGACATTGCATTCAATATGATCTCTGCAACCCTCCTCACCCTCCTCAGCGCGGCAACCCTAACCACTGCAACAATCAACTACAACAGCACCCTCACCCACCCGGGCGACAGAGAGCCCTGGTTCGATGGATCGATCCCCGCCACCTCCATCTCCGAGTCCTGCGGAAGCGCGTACGCGCAGAACCTCCCGTGCGACGAATGGCTACTGAAGGCCTTCGACAACGACTCCACCGAGAGTGAAAAGTTCAGCAACGACACGCTCAAAGCCCTGTGTACCGACACTTGCCTCCTGGGTTTGCAGAAATGGCGCGACGACGTCCGCAAGTCCTGCACCGATAAGGACGTGGGCAGGAAAATGACCGTTGGCGAGCGGACCATCGCTTCACTGCTTGACACGAAGCAGATGTTCATTCAGTATTTATATTGGCCGACTTGTATGAAGGATTTGTCCGCCTCCCCCGCCCCCCTCGGCTCGCGTGGGGATCGTTCGTGCTGACACGATCGTAGGAATAAAGGCACGCTCTGCTACGCCGGCGATAGCGACGAGACGGACTCCCCAGCCTCTAGCAACGACTCCGAAAACACCCAGGAAATCATCGACGCCTTCTGCAAGAATAACTGCGAGACGCAGCTTTCCGTGTTTACATGGGTCGTTAGTGAATCGATGTTTAACGATACCAGGAGTATCAATGTTGCCGACGCGAGGAAGGTTTGCAAGGGATTGGACACGAGCAAGTATCCGTTTTTGAAGGATTTGAGTTCTACCGGGGGCTCTTCCGGTTCTTCGGGCTCTTCCAGCTCGGGGGCTGGAGCGGGCGCGAATTCTACAAAGGGGAATGGAACGGGCGCGGGTGCCAAGAACGATGGTGGTAGGGTTGGCGGGGGTGTCGGGTTGTTGGCTTCCGCGGTTTTGGCGACGGTAGTGGTTGTGGGGCTTGGAAGCTTCTGAGTGGTTATTCCCGGGGTGGGGAGTTTATTGTTTTGGTAATTTTGAATGGATGGATGAGGGCACCGTTGCCCGGCAATTCGTGACCGCCATCCAGGGATGGGTGCAAGGTCATTTCATGTGAACTATTGGAGAAAATTGGTAATCGGGCTTGGACTCCCTCCCTGTTGCGGCACAATTGCTACTATCCTCCGGGTTTGATAAGGTCTTTCTGCCAGAGCTGTACTCGAGTAGAGTATAGTACCTGATAGTGCTCTACGCCGTAATCCCCTATGGACTCACCTTATCTTAGGTCACCCGTCTTTGTCTTATCATCCGTTACCTCACGATAAAAATACCCTATTCTGTCAGCTAGCTGGGCACATATTCCAGAGCGTCAACTCAGTCCACCCAAACACGGCAGCACAATGGTGATAGTTCATGAAGAGACATGTATAATGGTAATTGGTTTGTACGAGTACTATGTGCTGTTTGAGTTAACCTCGCTACTGCACTAGCCTGCTTTTCTATGCCGCCCTGACGCCCTTCGATGCATGAATCGTTCTATATCCCAGAGTAGGGAGGGCTTCAACAATCAAGCTATTGACGGACGCTTCCATACCTTAGCACATAAACTCCCCTCTCCACCCCGACTCCAACCCCAGCCCAAACGAACAAACACCTCCCCTCTACCCGCAACGATTGCTGATAAAATAGAGTTGCCCAGACTGTCAAGGTGTTTCATGGTGGTTTATAGAATACCACCCTCTCCGGACACCGTCGAATCCTACGATCGAGGATTAGCCTGCACTATGCCTCCTTGGCGGAATACGCGGTGACACAGCAAGCATCACACTACGCTGGTGCATGCTGTGGGACAGTGGGAACGGGGGCCGCGCTTTCGACTACACCCCCAAGCATTCCAAAGCAGCATCCTAAACCCTTCATAAATCGCATTAAATTTTTTCTTTTGCAAGAGATAATTTACGTGAGCAGAGTGATCAACACAAGTATTATCTCCCCCCCCCTCTCTCTCTCCCGCCTTTGTGCCCCTCTCCTCACAGTTACTTCTCCCTAACCTTAAGCTTCACCTTCAAATCTCCCTTGGTATGCGGCACGAAACAGTCTCTCCATTCCATATCCTCCTTACTACACCTTCGTCAGTTCCCTCATCCATATTAATTATGGGGGAACATACCTTGTCTCCCAAATCTCCATATCAAACCTCCGAAATACGGTCGCGAAGGCGACATACATCTCGGCCCAGGCGAGGCTATCATCATTAGTGCCTGCGGAAACTAGCGGGGGAGGGGGGGTGGTACTTTGGCCCGAGACATGACCGTGGTCCCCTACTAAATGCTACAAGGTACTTGTCCAAATCCTTGGCGCCGGAGTCCAGCCAGCGGGTTGGAAGGAAGGAATTGGGCGATGAGAATATGGTTGGATTTAGGTGGACTGTGGGAGCGTCCATTGATACTACTGTCTGGTGGCTGTTAGGTTTGAGTTACTATAGAGGGGGAGGGATAGGGGTAACGGACTCCGCCTGGGATGGATTCATCTTGGATTGTTATGCCGGAAGTGGGGACTACACGAGGTAGGGGCGATACGACGCCGTGACTTAATCGTAGGCTTTCTTTTATCACTGCGGTCTAATAGTCCAATCAGAGCTTGTCATCCGGGGTTATTTTGTTTTTTAAGTAGGGGTGAGAGTGGGGGATTTACGAGATATGTTGACTTCTCCAATTGCTCAAGCGTAGGCTCTTCCTCAAGTACGGGCCATACTTGACATATCTCCGCAAAGAGCTTCTCTTGTAATCCGGGTGTAGCTAATGTGTGGTATGTGCCGTAGGTGAACGCTCCACTCATGGTATCGCTCCCGGCGAAAAACAAGTTTTGAGCTTCGTCGACAAGACTGCTGAAGCTTGGGGTTCCGCCTTTAACCTGCGGGTCTAGGAAACGATGGTATACGCTTGGGGGGAGCGAGGTTTTCTCGAGAAGGCCAGGGTTCTTCAAGTACCGGTTTACTTGTTCTTCTACTGACTTCACATCCGCAAGCACACACACACACGCGCGCATTCCCGTCAACTTCATTCACTCAGTGGGGAGGGTAGGGGAGGGGGGGGAGGATAGTACATCTCTATAGGCCAAAAACCCCTCCAACTCAGGTACTAGTCGGAGCGAGACACTCCTCGGCAAGGCGAGCAACCACTCTACTATGGGAAAATACTTTATGATCCAGAATGTCTCGCTGATAGCTTTAGCGTACAGCAGGACACCGTGCTTGAAACCCTCCACGTCTAGGGAGTCAAGGCACTCGTTAAAACAATACTGCGAAATAATGTCAATCGCAGCGCAGTGGAATCCAGCGGGTATATCCGCCGCCTCATCGCGGTCAGCGTAGCCGGAAAGCTTATCACAGAGCTTGCGGATCTTCTCGCTAATTAGTGGTTGTAGTGAGAGCACCGCCCGCCGGGAGAACATTGGCCCAATCACGTCTCGCCGGGTCCGCGCAACGGTGGGGTCGAGCAATGTGAAGACCGACTCCGGAGAGTTAAAGCAATGGTAGAGGCTTGGGTCTTTGGTAAGTTTGCTGGTGGAGCTGTAGATTGTGGAGTAGACTTCCGGGGAAGAGAAGTGGAGCTGTTTTTGGTGAGCTTGTGTTTAGTGTGGTTCCACGGTCGGCTGGGATTGTGGGGAGGGGGGGCTCACCTGGTTTGGCCCACAGCGGACTATTGGACCTGAAGGATGGGTGTTGAATTAGTACACGATCATCCAAATGGAGCTAAATTATGTTAACCGAAACTAACCATATTTCTTGTGTAAATCTGCTAAATGCTTGACCATCTGCCCGCTCATGTGCAAATCCCAATACCCCGCGTAATACACGGTGGCCGCCGCCATCTTTGGTCCCGGGAACCGCCGCAGCGGGTGCAGATAGAGTCTGTAGAAAACTAGTAGGACAAGGTACGCCGCCCACGCGCCGACGAGGTAAAGTACCAAGCTAGCAGGTCCGAAATTTAAGCCGCCCGTGATATAGTGCCAAATGCGATAGGGAACTAGGTCACTCCTCCCCCCCCGGGATCCACATATTTCCATGGTGGTTCTAAACTTTAGATAGTCTGGTTGACCGTCTGCTGTCAATCGGAGAGATTTCGAAGTGTGGGAGGGTTGTGCGCTTTCCCTCTACGGCTTCTGGTACTATAATGAGAATGATGTTGATGTGTCGTGATGGTTAAGATCTTACCAGGGGTGAGGGGGCTTGAAGTTATATATACGCTAACCCTCGGTGGGCGTAGAAGGCTGTGAGGCATTAAACATCGGCAGGCTTGTCTGGGGACCGTACTGTTGTGCGAGCGGGATAAAGTTCCTCCCAGGGACACATCTCACCAAGAGCCGTCGCAGCCGTCGCAGCCATTGAGACCTCCCCGCCAACCGGTTAACCCCGCGACAGGATAAAGTGGGTGGTGTCCTACTACTGTAGTATCAGGTGACACCACAATAGTCAGCCTCACTAGCGCATTCAAAAATATACTGCCGGCATGGAAGTGCTTTAATTTCTGGGGAAAGATGATAATAAAACAAAATGAACGCAATAGCCTCCTAATCTGGGCAGATTTCGCGGCTTTTTAGCGTAGTTGGTGGCATATGTTAACCTTAAATCTCTGTTAAAGGTAGTATGGCCATGGGGCGTTTGCGGTGAGCTGACCAGTAGAAAACATCCCCGTAGTTGCGACACTTGAACTATTCCTAATCTTGGAATATTCTAGGGAACTAAATAGCGACAAATACAGACGAAGGGGTACCGGTAGCAACTGTCTTGTGTTTTTTCCCCTCGGGGATTCGGAGACCGATGTGAGACTTTATACGCAATCGCTCCGAGCAAGGCCGGGAGACAGGTTGCGGAGAGGGGGCTGAGGCAGAAGAGGTGCCGATCGCGAGATTTATCAATCATCAAAAATGCGACCCCCAGTACCTTACCACAAGAACTTGAATAGCGCGAAAGACAGCTTCAATCCACTATCCTATCCGGTCGTACTGTCAGGCACCGGGGGTAGGGGCTCTTGAGAAAGATTTGTACTTTCACGATACAGTAGGGCCTGGCCGTTTTGGGTCCGCTGTGTCTCATGAACTGACCATCGCAAATTCTTTAACTTACCAAACCAAGCCTATCATGAACTAGGGCAATGATGTCCACTTAGAATGCAAGAGCTTCTAAGGTGATTGAACCTCATGCGCTGGGGCACCGGGGTTGCCTTTGCTTGTAAGGTCCGGGACTCCCCATCTCTCTTTGCGCTGTGGGGGCTAGTTTTGTTTTGCATTGTTTGCGTACCCCGATCAAAAGAAGTGAATTCGGGCATCTTAGCTGGGGGTGGAGTTGTTAGAGCGATCTGTAAGGCACTGTACAGTACGAGCGCTGTATGTGAGTACATACAAAGGTCGGACCCTATTAACTAGAACAGACAGGGATATATTTGGCTAGATAACCTTGAATAACTATTCCATAACTTCTTACCAGACCTTGGTACAGGGACTTTTCGGGCGCCGTCACGCAGGGACTTCGCCTTTCGGAAATGAGCCCGACTTTTGCTATGATGTCATCTAAAAGTTCGCACAAGGTATCACTCGAATTTCCAAATCTAGTTTGGTTTGCGCATAAATGTGATGCTCCATAGTACGAGGCTAGCTCCAAAAATGAGCAGTGTAAGGGTTTTTCCCACCGAGAACAGCCATATTTATAACCTTCTAGCCACTGGTTTGGTGGGGGCAATTTGGGCTAAATCTTCGCCTATATGTGCAACAATTCCCTAGATTTTACTTTCCGACACTTTAGAACTCTGTATCTAGTGTGGTTGAGGAATTGCCTAGGGAGCTATACCGTACCATAATCTGGCAAAAGTTGAATTGACGCCACTGAGGATTTTCTTGAACCTGTCCAACACCGTGGTCTATATGTTTAAACTGTGGCGAATCCGCCTTCTTCGCGCCCTCCTGTTGGCTCGGTTGCCTTAGTTTCTCTTTAGCTCCAGTCCGACTTTTGCCAGAATACGGTAGTTGGCACACTGGTCTTGGCGCAATTTCTGATTCTTTTGTATGGGAAGTGGCAAGGCTTGGCGCTGTTTTCAACTTCAACTTTACCATGCTGCAATGCCAAAGTGTCCAACAATTCTTTAATAATATCCAAACTGTGTGGAGAGGTATTTGAAAGGATTTCAAACCAGAATATCAATTTTGGAATTTTTTTACAGCCCCGGAATGTGATAAATAGGAAGCATGAAGTAGCATGGTTTGGGTTGTCACATGCCATTCTGCTCACCATTTTTGTCGCCAGCCTCGGACATATCGGTGTTTGAGGTGGAGCTATGGGGGTTACCGTAGTTGCAGATATAACTGGGGTGGAGTGGGGGGATACAGAGGCATATTAGGGATGTTCGGCTGTGTGTGTGAGCTTGAACTTAAATATTGCTTTGTGATACAAATCGACTGGCCTGCTCACGGAGAAATTAACCGCCTAGCAACGATCGATGGCAACACAACCTTCCCCATCACCGAGGACTTCCAACACTACCTGAAGAAATTTCTCTGGATCAATTTCTACTATGCATTCTTCTATGTATTTACATTTTTAATTTGCAATATTTTTTTGGTTTACAAGATTGTGGGGTTGGTGGGGGAGTGCGGTTGTCATGGCCGAAATTTCTCCTGTTGCCTGGTGGGCGGTTAACTTTGTCCACGGACAATACCTACCGTAAGAACTCGAATAGAAGAAAAATGTGCTAGGACGTTGGAGTTTCCTTTCTAAGCTACGCGAGGGGGAAACACCACAAACTCAGCCCCCAGTTGAGACAAAAGAAAAGGAATATACGAGGCGCCTTACTAGGAGAGGCAACTCCAACGTCCTAGCACATTTTTCTTCTATTCGAGTTCTTACGGTATGCCCTAACTTGAACCACGCTAAAAAGCTGCTGCGAAATCTGCACAAAGATTAGGGGATGGGTAGCCAGTATGAAACCACCCTAACCCAATTAGCCACTTTTTTTTGTTCACATTGTTTACATTCTGAAATGCGCACTAATTCACACTAATTTATGAATTGTGCACGTTCATCTTTAGGCCAGAGCCCTAGCATTCACTTGAATTGGCTTGGCCACTCAACCATATTCGGAAAGTGAAAGGACTATTGCTGTGGCAGCAGGTTTAGGCTCAGGTTCGTGACTCCCTGCAGAACATCCCTATTGTGTGTAACGAGAGTGTTTGCCAACGGCATGAGACCTGGAGGATATGGGGGGAGGGTTTGCTTCGGGTGATGTATTCTGAAGCTCCTAGAGTATTTTTGCCTTGGTGATCTTTCGGGTTGCGGTCACTTGACTAGGAGTGTGGCCGCTCCGAGGGAAAGTGAGCTGTTTTGCTCAAGGAGTTATTAGCCCCTAATCGGGGAGCAGATTTTGCAGCTTTTTATTTTTATTTTTAGCGCGGTTAATAGCATGGGTTAGCTTCGGATCTTTACCAAAGTAGTATCATACCACCATGGAGTCTTCACTCCGAACTCGCCTGCAGAAAATATCTCCACGATTACCACACATAATCTCGGGGTATTGCAGGGAAATAAAATAGCGGTAAATATAAACGGGGGGAGAGGTGAGGTCTCGCAACTTTGAAGTGAGGTGGTGTGGTTTTACTTGATAACTTCTGTTGTAGGACAAGCTTAGTAAATGGTGAATAGAGAGGTTGTAGTGGGTCTGGAGGGGCTGTCTGAAACGCACCAAGCACAGATGCAAAGTGCAAGTAGTCCCCTCATTTGTACATGAGGGGCGTTTTCACAAATACTATTTTACCTTCTCGCTTTCCTCTTCCTCCTCCCTTTTTCTCTTCAGTTGTCAATGTTCTTCCCCTTCCTCCTTTTACACTTACTCATATTTACCCTAATAGTAACAACTATTCGAATCATGCTATCAAGAGCGGCCTAATATGGTTCGTGCAGTTCAAAACGTGCACAAGGCTGAAAAGCAAGTGTTACGTGGCTGAGTGAAATTCTGTGCCAAGACCATTCAATAATAATAATAAAAACAGATCAAGGGTTTAAATTTAGGGTTAAAACAGTATATT
>Ga0307509_10001513_pt1 | contig 39187 bp, 37 predicted proteins | sample 10_EM_MG_FD_202245 | JGI IMG/M metagenome (GOLD analysis project Ga0307509, IMG submission 202245) | Populus trichocarpa ectomycorrhiza microbial communities from riparian zone in the Pacific Northwest, United States - 10_EM | ecosystem: Host-associated > Plants > Roots > Unclassified | place...
TCTCTCATATGCAGCAGAAGCATAGATATGATTATTATAGTAACCATGGTCTTGTCAGTTCAGGCCCAATATTCCCAGCTTTAATGACTCTGAACTTTATATTATGCACTCTGGAACTAAAGGTTATTGAAGAGAGCCAAACAAGTAGGAGAATTGAATCCTAGCTACTTAAGCACAGTTTTATATGCTATTAGATAAAGCATGCCAGTGGCTCCAAATACTCCTAGAGCATACAAAATTAAATATTAATTTTTAAAATATCAATATGCACGACTACCTAGCTAGGGTTCCGAATGGTCGGCGGAAGACTGGACAGGACTAGCTAGTCTGGTCGAACGTCAAGTCTAATCTAGTGGTTGAAATTAGACCGACTGGACAGTCAGGATTATCGAAACTGACTCAACCAGGACTGGTCCGACGAGGTCCTCCAAGCAATAGGATATGCTATTTTTGTCACAATATATTACGTTCAAATAAAGCTTTTCTTAATTAAATCTATTGTCTCAATGGATTGTATGGTGGGGATAGTGCCTTGCTTAGATTAGGGGTGGCGAAAATAGGTTCTTAGGTATCGAAACTATTTTGTGTTCCTTCAAGTGAGTGATATTAAATGACCACATGCCACAATACTGGTATTCGATGCTACTTATCCATCGGGTAATCGCATTTCCACCACATGCTATCTCTGAAATGTTCTTTCAACTTGGATTGAGGGGCTCTTGATTTATAACGTGGCAAGCGGCTTTAAGATCATACTCTAGCTACACTTCTATTCTTAGCGAGTGGTGGCCCAGGCGCCATTCCCACTGTCATGCGGTCTTTTATAAAGAATGGTCCGGGACCACTCCAAACTAGACCGGACCACCCAAGTTTGTCGGGCCCAGTCATCGACATCAACCAGCACTGGCCAGCCGGGTCCTGCTTCCAAGACTTGACCGGTCGGACTATTCGGAACCCTGTATATAGGAAGCTGCTGGCAGCACAGAAAAAATAAGGACCACAAGACTCTCTACCCAACATGGCCTAATTTTATTAAATCTATCGGTGTTGAGAAACGATTCAATTCCTGATATTTCTTTTCCTTTTTTATTTTTGCCTCGCTAGTCGAGCGTAGTGGCACTAGTAATGCTGACATTATGGCATTTGGCAAAACGGAAGGGTCTTGAATGTGCATTAATTGAATCAGCCAAGTGAGAGTGTGATTTTACTCGAGGTTTGTCGGCCCTGGTAGAGGATCAGAGGATGAGAACAACAAGGTATGTAGCAGTACTTTTGGGAATGATATCAAGATGGAGAGATATTAGAAGAAAGGTAGGCAGGTTCAGATTCCGACCGTTGCTGTCATGGTACATGATATGATAGGGAATTTCAAGTATTATCTGTTTTAACCAGGATTGCTTCCTGTCCTCCTACTGGTGGGCAGCGGGAAAGGGGGGGGGAGATGGGGCTGTTATTCGATGAAACTACAAAAAAACAAAGGGTATGTAATGAAGCCTCTGATTTGACAGGATAAAGATAAATAGCACATGTGCTGGAGCCAACGATGAGGAAAAACAGTATGTAGGGGTGAAGAAAGAAAGAGAGAAAGGTTACGACACAATGCGGTGATGAAAGATTTTGATGGCTGCGGAAATCAATGAGGAAACCAGCCGCACTATTTCATCCCCAGTCTCCATCGAGCCTACTGAGCACGATTGGTGTCTGTGGAAGATTGTCTCCTAGCTTTTCTAGTGGAATGACGGCACCGCAAGTTGATTAACAGGATGAGAGATCAGGAGTAAAAGGTGAAAAGAGATGTGGGGGATATTAGGGAAACAATAGAAGAGGAGCAAGGAGGTGGAGGTCGCGTGCTAGGAGTATTAAAGGGTTAGGCTACTGCCTGCCTGCCGAGGGTTGATTAGATGGAAATTCGAAGAATAGGGAGGTGTGCCTAGCTTTCACATTGAACATCAAATTCTGCGGAGTCTTTTGCGATGGCCCTAATCTAGGCCTGATCGCCAGGGTGGAGAAGGTGTTGTAGGTCCATTAACATCTAACTGGGGAATGAAATTTCTGTGTTTGGACAGTAATTTTGCAATGGCATAATGTTCACAATCCAGGGCTTGCGAAAGTGCGGTTCCTCCGGCGAGATCGGTTATATTGGGGTTGGTGTCAGATCGTTCTAGGAGGATCTTCACGACTCCCTGATGGCCGTTCTGAGCCGCTGTGTAGAGTGGGGTTTGGCGACCTTCACCCGTGGTGTTGGGGTCGACATCGTTCCGCTCAAGTAGCACCTTCACGACCCCTTCATGTCCCTGGTAGGCGGCTATGAAGAGTGGGGTCTGGCCATTTCCATTCGCAGTGTTGGGTTTGATATCGTCTCGTTGTAGCAGCATCTCGACAGCTCCCTCGTGTCCTCCCAAGGCGGCAATGGAGAGTGGGGTGTGGCCATCTTCATCAACGGAATCGAGGTTGACATCCGCTCGTTCCAGCAGTACCCTCACCAACCTCTCATGTCCTCTACTAGCGGCTTGAGTCAGTGGCGTTTGGCCACGATTGTCCCTGGTATTGATGTTGACATCTGCTCGTTCCGACAACATCTTCAAGACTCCCTCATCACCTTTCTCGGCGGCTTTGGAGACTGGCGTTTGGCCACATTGGTCTGTAGTGTTGGGGTTGATATCGACTCGTTCAAGCAGCATCTTTACGACTTCCTCATGTCCTGCCCAGACGGCTTGGGAGAGTGGGGTATGGCCATGTTTATCAGCGATGTTGGGGTTGACGTCCACTCGCTCTAACAGAGTCTTCACAACTCGCTTATGCCCTTGAACAGCGGCTATGAAAAGCGCCGTTTGGCCAAGTAGACACGGGATGTTAGGCTTGATATCCACTCGTTCTAGTAACATCTTCACTAGTTCCTCATGGCCTCTCCGGGCAGCTAGCAATAGTGGGGTTAAGCCTTGTCCCTGTCCAGTGTTGGGATTGAGCTCCGCTCGTTCTAGGAGCATCTTCATGACTTCCTCATGCCCTTTCCAGGCGACTACCAAAAGTAGGGATTGTCCATTGTTGCTCGCGATGCTGGGGTTGATATCCGCTCGTTCGAGGAGTATCTTGACGGCCCAATCAAGTCCTTCCCAGGCAGCTTTAAAGAGCGGTGTTTGGCCATAAGCGTTGGCAGTATTCGGATTGATATCAGGTCGTTCAAGTAGCAGCTTCAGGACTCCTTCATGTCCCTCGTGAATTGCTGCGAAGAGTGGTGCTTCGCCAAATTCATTGGCAGTGTTGGGGCTGACATCATTGCGTTCCAGCAACATCTTCACAACTCTCTCGCACCCTTTCCAGGTGGCTATAAAGAGTGGCGTTCGGCCATGCACATCCGCAGCGTTGGGGTTGGTATCGTCACGCTCTAGTAGCATCATAACAATTGTCTCATGCCCACGTTTGACAGCCCATACAAGAGGTGTTGGGCCCTTCTTCCTTTCCGGGTTGGCACCTTGTAGTTCTCGTGCCATATTCTGGATGGCGAGAGAACAAATTTCAGGCCTCTAGGTAGAGAGGCGAGGTAATTAAACAAATAATGTTGTAAAAGGTAAAAACAATAATTCGTATTGGCTGTGTATTCAGGGTTCACAATAGGAGCCTATAGGCACAAGTTCGTAGTGGTTCAGCGGGGCTCCGACAAGAAACAGTAAAAGAGCAAGGAATTAAAAGCAATTTGTTCTTGTTGTGTTCGCCCCTTCACGTCTAGAAGGGTGTCGTTATTTTTTGAATGGCCTCTGTCGTTTCTAAGTGGTTTGTGCGGAAAAGTGGCACTCGGAAAAGAATTTCCCCCCAAACTCTCAGAACGACAGTCACTCACACAAGCCCTATAGAATGCGGGCTGGGCTGCAACTATGATACTTGTGTACAATTTAGGTCTGATTCCAATCGATGAAAATCACAGAATCTAGGGTTCGTTAAACGATAGTATTGTTTGAGGGCAAGCTCGAGGCAGAGAACTTCAAACCTGTACCAAGTTGGTTGATCCTATAAGACCTCTATTTTCTGTGGGCGAGAGTTTGCAGATTAGGAAAACCTATTTTTTTTCAAAGGTCATATTTTATCCAATGCCTGCCATAATAATAATAATATTATTATAATACAAGTTCTATTTTATATATATTTTTTGAAGCATACCGTAAGGGTTTCTATTGTTATCTTGCGTTTGTTAATAAAATCAACCTTAGACCAACCATCCTTGGTAACGCAAGTCTCCTCACCACCCCACAGTTTCAGCACCACATAAAGATATTCCTGTGGATTAAATATTAATTCCTACTATGTATCCTACTCCTTATTTACATATTATGCGTTTTGCTCTATTTTCATGATAGTGGGATTGGTGGGTAGGGCAATTTTCTTGGCGGGCCGGGGTCCTCAATCCATTGATGTAAGGTTAATTTTGTTAAGGCACAATAGAAGCTTGAAGCTTAAAAGTGTTTAAGCAGTCTGCTTAATTATTGTATAAGTTGATTACTTATGGGATTTGTGTTTTCAACTAATGAGTTTCTCTCATATGCAGCAGAAGCATAGATATGATTATTATAGTAACCATGGTCTTGTCAGTTCAGGCCCAATATTCCCAGCTTTAATGACTCTGAACTTTATATTATGCACTCTCGAACTAAAGGTTATTGAAGAGAGCCAAACAAGTAGGAGAATTGAATCCTAGCTGCCTAAGCACAGTTTTATATACTATTAGATAAAGCATGCCAGTGGCTACAAATACTCCTAACGTTACAGTATACCAAATTAAATGAAATATTAATTTTTAAAATATCACTACCTAGTTATCACCCGTAAATCCCAGTTCAAGGCATTGAGATGTTAAAGTGTGCGGTATTGATAATGTAGAGTTTAGAAGCTTGTATAATTATAGTAGAAAAGGTGAAGTCAATAAGGGACTCTTATTTACTAAGGGTATTCAGAGTTGATCAACGAAAGTTTTTGTTGAAAACTTGGAGGTTGAAAGGTGCATAAGCATGAGCACTATTGGCTTAATAAAGTTAGGTTAACAAAGAAATTGTGAACAGGAATATTTGTAGGCACTCATGGTGGAGAGCTTGGTAGACAGTAAGTTGAGCTGGCTGGAATGGCACTATGTCGTCATGATCTTTTATCATAGCAATACCATGCAACCGCAACCCCATTCAAGACCAATCTGACTCAAAACTCATTATGTCAATACCACAGAAGAATACTTAGAGTTTGTTATGAGGCGGGGCGGGGCGGGTTTTCACTGGCCAGGCCCCACCCTTACAACAGCCCGGGGGGGCATTTTTAGTGTGATCCCCGCCCCGCCCCCGTCCGGGGCCAGCCCCCGCTCATTCCCTGGACCGGGCCCCGTTTCTCCCCACCTGTTTTAACGGGGACCTGTCTGGGGAACGGGCGGGGCCGGAGCAGGGGCTGGGAACCCTAAAAAAACACGCCCCGCCCTGGGCGGTTCCGCGGGGTGGGGCCCGGAATTGGGGTGGGACCCCGTAACGAACACTAAGAATACTGGTAACTGGAGCTTGGAAGAGACTGACATCCCCTATATTTCGCTTCTCTTGATCTTGGTCATCATCATCATCAAACACCAGGCTTTGAAGCAAAGTCGCTTCCAAAAAAGGCATTGGCATCTTTTTGGATCTGGTTCTTGTATGTTTGCCGGGGCATTGTGACATGCGGAAGGAGGAAGTTGTAGTTGTAATTTTCACAGCTTCCTTTGCCACCGCAAAAATTTAGCCCTGCTATGATTTACACATATTTCCTTTTTGCCCCTAATTCTACCTTTTACCTTCGCCTCAACACCCCCAGCTTACTCAAAGTTTCAACTCCCAAAATTTCCTATTCTGGCCACCTATTGGCTATCCAACTCTCATGGTCCATGCAGGCCAAGAACCTTTTTTCCACTCTACTCTTGTACCGTCATTTTCCGTTCCCAACTTTGAATACCCTTACTATAAGGATCCGGGGGTCGGTAAGACATTCACCAAATGACGAAGACAATTCTCCGGGGAAGAGAAAGAGTGGTAGTGCCAACCGGTCGTGATGTCAGTTCGCAGCTAGTGGACTGGCTATACGACCAAGCAGGGAGACAAGACACTATCGTCACGTGTTTGGACTTCGGCTTTGCGGCCTGACAATAACAGTCCACGACGAGCATGCCGGGTTCTTTGCTGACAGAGGTCGTTAACGGAATGGCAAGGATTCCAGAGGAAATATCAGGGGCCTTTCAAGAGCAAAAAAAGGCCATTGGTGGAAGGGCCCTGCGACCTCCTGATATTGTGGAGATCCTGCAATCCATCACTTCCTCACAGCCCACATTTATATGCATTGAGGCCCGAGATGAATGTGTGGCAGTGAATCGAGCAAAGATCCTCGATTCGGTGTTAAACTGAGCGAGGATGAGACCCCGGATGCCATGGACGAGAGTCTGGAGGCCGAAATTCTGGATAAGATTCCCGAAGGTATATCCGAGATGTACCTAAAGACATGATATTGGGAATCCTACCTCATATCATACACTAACATGTATGTCTAGGTTTATACTTGTCTCCTAAAATATCCAGGTGATCTTGCAAGAATCCATAATCTATCGAAGAGGAGAAAGGCTCAACAAACTCACGGATGTATTGGGGTTGGGAGAGATTTATGGTGCGAGGATAGAACGGATAAAGGCCCAGGTGGGGATAAATAAAGACACGGGTGGCATTTCTGATTTGGATCAGTGATGCAGAACGACCGTTACAAGTAGGCGAGCTCTGTCACGTTCTAGCAGTTGAGCTAGGCTCTGCAGATTTTGCTGAAGACAACATCCCTTAGACTCCGACCTGGTGAGCAGCTGTCAAGGATTTATTATTGTAGATAAAGAGGCATCGGCTGTGCGGCTGGTTCACTTTACTCTCTAGGAGTATCTTTCAACCCAGCCCGATATTTTCAGCCAATGACAGAAATCTGTTGAACCTATTTGAATTCCCGACAGGTCAAGGCCCTTTCAGCCTCTCCTGACGCCCAGGACACTCCCTTTCTAGAATATTGTTCTGTCTACTGGAGAGTGCATGCTACAAGGGAGCTCTCTGACCGTGCGAAATCACTTGCGCTGCATCGGTTTCAACAGTACGATGGCCACATATCCACTAAATTGCTCTTAATGCATGCGAAGTACCCAAGCCTTTGGGAATTTGATACTTGTTCTCCATTCGGTGGGTTACACTGCGCATCATTCCACGGAATTATTGAGCTTGTGGCTGCCTTGATAGCGATGGAGTGAGATGGCGCTGATAAAAGGGACCCTTCGGGGTATACGCCACTTGCATGGGCTGCCCATAATGGGAATACCGAAGTGATGGGAGTACTGCTCGGGTGGGAAGAGGTCAATGCCGACGAACCAGATAGTCGTGGCCAAACACCGTTCTCGCATGCCACTCACTAGTCATGGACACGAGAATGCGGTAGAAATACTACTCGGACAGGAAGAGGTTGATCCCGACAAACCGGATGATTTCGGCGAAACATCGCTCTCGCATGCCGCTTGGTTCGGACGCGAGGGAGTGGTGAGAATACTGCTCATGAGGGAGGAGGTCAACCCCGGCTGGCCAAGTAATGACGGTCAAACACCACTCTCGGATGCTGCTTTCCGTGGGCGCCGAGAAGTGGTGAGGATGTTACTCTTGTTAGTCACCGGCGCTTCTTCTGGGTTCCTCAAAGAACGTTACCCCCACTATTGACATTCATTGTATAAAGACAGAAGATGATAGAAGAAGACCGGAAGACTCACCGCTGAGTCTGGAACTCGGTGAAGGGTGCGAGAAGAGGGGTGGGTAGGACACCTAGCAAAGCGGGGAAGCAAAGTGGGGCATGAGGGGAAAGCGGGGGTATCCAGACAAAAGGAGATGGCGAGAGAAGAGCTTAAAGTGGTCTGATATTCTTGCATGTAGAGTTGCTGTTTCTTGTACTTAAGAGTCCCGTTCACCCTCAATTGTTGAAGTGCAAGTCACCGAACATCTGTCTATCGTTTATACACTTCATTTGTCTCTTTGGAAGCTAGAACACACGTATACGATCGGTATATATATTACAAAATTATAAGAGTTACTCGAGCAGGAGGATTTTAACTCTGACAAGTCTCCTCCGACCACCGGCCTCTGCCTTGGATCCCCTTCCCCTACTTCATGATCCCTTTGTCAACATCCCATCTGTTTTAGAATTTCAGGAATACTTCTTGCTGCTCCTCCAAATGCCTCATCGCCAATGTCGATCTTCCTCTCCCAGAACCATGTCGTGCCTCTTTGGTGCTTGTCAAGGCCCCACCACCACCTCCTTCTCTAGGGAAAGTGTCACCATTATCCTTGAACCAACCCTTTGCGGTAAACCTTTTGTCTAAATTAGCGGAGGAGGGAGAGGGATATACAAGTGCCAGAAGATATGCTTTCGCGCACACCAAAGTGGCTTACTAGCAGAAAATCCATAAAAACTGTCGAGGTCACAAAGTAGTGTGTGCGAAAACACATCTCCTAGTATTTTTACTAGTCTCTATTGAAAATTCTTGGGTGGTTAAAAATCAAGAAGTCAAAGTTTGAAATTCCTCTCGGGAATAAAATATTCGTCCTAATAATACAAGCACTGATCAAACAAGGATTTCCTCCTAGGAGCTTCCAGTACTCAACAATCCAGCAAGGGGGATCCACTAAATCCCTTCGTGATCAATCAACGCTCTCGTTCATGCGAGGTCAACATTCAGCGTCCGCTGCAAGTTTTATTGGTGAGGTGTGTAAAGAAGCGTTTGTAGTGGGTGCTGCCCGTGCGGTCTGGGTTAAAGATTGTAATGTCCCCGGAAGTCGCGTTTCGGGTCCAGATTACTAGCGCATTGAACTTGCCCTGCATCAGCCCCTCCCCACATCCGTTTGCGATCCGGGTTGCCCTGAAATCCATGGCCTTCACCATATGTGCAGTTCTCTCAAGGGTCCAGTCCGTCCGTCTTCCGTGCCGGATGAGACGGACGGCAGTACCCCAAAGGACGCCCGGGACTGACGGGCATCTTGGTGTCCGCCTGGACGACTGCCCCAGACGGATGGGCGGGGACTGCAGGTGTCTCAGGTGGTGCAATTTTCTGGGTAACTGCGGATGACGGGCAGGCCATGCAGGTGATCGACGGGCCATACAAGTAATCGGCGAGGACTGCGGACGGGTGAAGACTGCAGGTATGGCTCGGGGGTTACCAATCCGTGGCGGAATCCCAGACCTTTCTCTGTATGTCTCAACAGGAGTTTCGAATACGGGGTTTTGTAACTTGTTAGACGCTTGTTTTGAACCTTGACATAATTAGCATTGTTTAAATTGGCACTTGGCAAGCCGCTGAAACAGAGAATTCACAGTATATCTGATTCAGAAAACCACATTGGGGGGGCGGGCTCACCGAGGAAAAGGGTCCAGAGGAAGGAAAAAGGAAAAAGCCATTTGGGGGAAAAATAAAGACAGTATTATTCAATCAATCAATCCGGTCAATCGCCCATTGACTGTAGGGCCCTACAGTAACCCTCTTAGGCGGTAGTCTTTCCCCAAGGACGGAGCCCATGCCCTACAACTTGAGACACGCCCGGGACGCCCGGGGCTGAAGTTCTGGTGGTGCCTACGGGGCGGGCGGGACGCTTGGGAAGACTGCATATGTGGAAAGACTATCAGTACCTTCTGTCAGCAATAGCCCTGGCCCAGGAAGGCACAGAGAAATCAATCACTATACCCAGAAGACTCTCCGCCTCCTCCCAATGAAGACCATAGAACCTGCGGAATGTATCGGGGTAGGTGATCAGCCCATTCTGGAGTATGGAAACATCGGTGACGACGTCACCGCCATGTGCTTTCTCATTTCTCACCTCAACTGCGGAAGGGTTCCCTATATTTGTCAAAACCATGCTCGGCAAAAAATGTGGCAGGGAATATGTCTAGGATACCAACCGTTGTGTACAGGAGGGGACGGAGGACAGTGATTTGTTTCTGCAAGGCTTCCATCCTTGCTATTAGCTGTTCAATTTTCGTTTCCATCGTTCGAACGGATAGCAGGAATGGGCCACCGCCTGGATTTGCGTATGCAGTCTCGGGATTGCTCAATGGTCCAATTAGAACAGGTACCACGGACTGAATCGCCTGCACTAAATCCCGTTCCACCATTGCCTGCTCCTTGGTTCGGATCGCTATTTCCATCGTAATCACTGTAAACTAGTCTCAATACCATCTAAAGATTGCCACATAGTAAGGAATAACATGGTTGAATAGCCACTTACTATGATGTTCACAATGGTAGCCAAGAAGGAAAAAAAGGACGCTTGGCTAGCGCTGGACACTTGGGGAAAGATTGGAGTTGAAAAATACGCAAGGTTTGATAATAAAGCAATTTCACACAAGTTATTGGTGAGGAAAAATAGATGTTGGATGGAGAAGGAAGGGAGAGGAGAAAAGGGAGCGAGGTGATGTCCTTTTGGATTCACTTGGGAAGTGGAAGCTGACTAAGGCCCTGTTTGGCAGGCCAACTTTTGTAAGGTAACACCTTACAAATTGAGGTTTGTAAGGTTTACCTTATAAAATGCAGTTTGTAAGGTAAGCCGTGTTTGGCAGTACATTGTTTGAGAGGTGGAGTTTGCGAACCGTATGAACTTTGGTTTGGAAGCAGCGTAGTTTAGGGTTTAAGAGAGTTTTGAAAATAGGCTAGTGACTGGTAAATATGGGGGTTTGCCCTAATAAACTCGATTTACTAGTCTAATAATGTTATTTTCTCCACTCCTGTTTAGGGTTGAGCCCGAGTAGCCACACATGTATAGCGTCTACCTTATAAAAGTTCCTTCTCTTGTTTGGCAAACTATCTTACAAACTGCGGCTTGGCACACCTTACAAAATGAAGTTTGGGAAACCTTACAAACCGCAAGCTGCAAGGTGTTACCTTAAAGTACAAAAGTTGGCCTGCCAAACAGGGCCTAAGTGACATCACTGGAAGACCACTCGAGTACCGTTGGAGGTGTCGGCATCTCACGCGCTAAACCGATTTAGTAGGTGGATTTAGCTGGTTCGGCAAAGGAGGCGCTAGGGTAAGACAAGTGGAATGGTCACCAAGGAGGACTTCAGGTGGACAAAAGGGATTTAGCTCTACGGGTAGTGCGCCAGTCTATGAAAGATTTTTAAGAACAATTGTCCATTTACGTGATTTGGACTACAATCGCCCTGTTACTGCGGTACCATGTGTGAAATATTTTAACATCACACTATTCTCTATTAGTCTCCTAACAAAACATTTCATCTGCTCATTTTCCCTCTACTGTACCAGTGTCAAAGCTACATCCTTTTTTGCCAATTCTACTTCAATAAATATTCGAGTTATTTGGCTTTATATTCCACTTCAGATATCCATCACAGGACAATCCATGGTTTTTTGACAAGTATTTAAAGACAAGACAGCTTCTAGGCGGGTGACCAAAAAGTCTTCGGATATTCTCACTAAACTCCTTGCAGAGTTTCCTTGGCCTAGCGAACAATGCGCCGAACCCGCTAAATCCCCCTAAAGTCTTCGGTATGATATTCTCACTAAAATCTTTGCAGAGCTTCCTTGGCCCATCGAATAATGCGCCGAACCGGCTAAATCACCCTAGCACGCCTCGGGGTCCCTTGTCGCTTAGTACTGTGGGGCTTAGTAGCTTAGTATAGACCAGACCTTGAACTACACCGTCTCCTGCACTTACTCTTTCTTTCTTAAAGGCGGGCGGGTTAAATAGATAGCTAGTTAGAGAACTGTGGGGTGGGTTGATAGATTACTAAGCGGTGAGGAGGATCGTGGATTGAAGAGGAAGGAGGAGAGGCAACGAAGACTATTGGGGAACACGGACAACGACATATGCATAGACCACTTTGCTCTTGTGTTTGATCTATAGGTATCGACTTTTATCTTCCGGGCCCTTTGACCATCATCGACGATTTCTTTAACTTTGCCCTTTGTGCGAACGGCGATTGCCCACTTTCGGTATTCTTTCGTTCCTTACTGCGAGATCATTTCCGCTAGGCTTTTGTGTTTTCCTTTGGCTATCTTGCTTCTCAGGAGGAAAGTTCTTCCCCGGACGAAAACCATCGTTTCAGTACTGTAGACCCGACCAAATCAACTCGGCTTATGCTAGTGTTGGCTAAGTTAACGCCCTTGATCTCCACCACGACCTTCTCGGCCATCTGCGTTGGCTAGACTACCGCACATTAGAGTTAGGGGCCTGTTTGGCAAAAAAGGAATGATTCGATCTGTGGAAATGGTTGTCGCCAAACGGTCAACCATTTCTTGTTGCTCCATGAAAGATTTTCACATTAGCCTCGTTGCGTGAAGGAAGTTTACTAGTATAATACTGGCCATTAGATTCGTTGAAATGTACGGTCCCTAGGCAAAAGTATTCGTGAAAATATGAGACATCCGGCTGGGAGCCTGTTTGGTAGGAACGGAAGGAGGTGCAACCGTTCCGTTGGCAAACAGTTTGATTTGGAGGAACGGTTGTTGTCAATTTTGGGCAGTTTCTCACTAGTCAACTGTTCGTTACTTTGGAAACAACCGTTCGTTGCTATGGAGAAAACCTTTTATCAAGTACAGTAAGAAGCACTCTTAGTTAATCAGTTTCATAGCCTAATGGCTCTATAAGCTTAATGATAATAATATTATATTATAATAATAATAATAGGCACTCCCAGCCTGGTTATCCAAACAAGATCCCATGTAAATTCACACCGCAGAAGATAAAGTTTTATACATTAAATTTGGAAGGTATAATAACACGGCGGAATTAATATATTTAATAATAATTGATTTAACAGCAATTTTTGAACTGTTTTTTTCTCTCATTATCCAATGGCAATTGTTTGTTATTGGTGTTTGGGGGCAGAAGGGCAACCGTTGTGCTATGGCCATTTGGGAACGGAATGGTTGATGCATTTCATGGTTGCCAAACGGCCGTTCCGTTCCCAATTTTCTGAACGGAAGGGGAACGGAAGGGGAACGGTGATTTGTATGGGCGAACGGAACGGAACCGTTCCTACCAAACAGGATCTAAGCGATTTCACGAACACTTTTGCCTAGGGACTTTAGGTTTATAGGAAGAAGTGATTGTTAAAGACAACTGATAATAACATAGAAGGCAATTATTTTACATGGCAAAAACTTTCATGATATGCTTACATGGCAACCATCCTGCTGTCACCACTAAGCAACGGAATGGTTGCTGCCATTTGTGCCAAACAGTCATTTTGCTTACGCCTTTTCGAAACGGAAGGAAATGGTCATTTGTATGGGCCAACGGAACCATTTCATCCAAAAAGGCCCTAAACTCGCGGTGGGGGTTATGTCTGTTCAGGGGTTATGTGGGGAGCGCAGCTACCCAGGGGAGGCATACTTCAGTACTCGTTACAGAGTGACGTCAAATGTTAATTCTTATTCCTACAGCTCACTGTGTATGTCGCTTCCCGACATTACACAGAAACCGACATAACCCCCGCCACGAATTTATCACCGCTCCTGCTCCTTACCACTCCTGTTCCTTGCATTATCAACCCCACCAAAGACAAACAATCATATAGCTAGTCTTTTTCCAATCTAACTATATCACTTGGAATGAAAAACTGACTAGCTAACTCTACAGGAATGGGCATCATGTCGATTCGTGGCAAAAATACATTTAGGGCCGTGTTGCGTCTGGGCCCCTCGACCGCTTTGTTTGCTCACCGTGCTTCTGCCTTTCCCTTAAAACCAACAAATAAGGGAAACTTGTTTGATCGTCATCCGCTTTCTCTCTTTGTTCTTTCTCGCCTGGCCCCCTCCCCTGGCATGCCCACCCCTTTCCTCGGTCGGCCCGCCCCTTTTTCAACTTGCCCGGCCCTCCTCTCTCAAAACACTACCTCTAACGAAAAGAAACATGAGGAGAAGGAGGAAAAAGACAAGGGAGGAGTAATGGAGATGCCCGACATCGAGCCACCCCTCACCATCGCTCAACGACTCACTATATATCAGGGGGTAAGTTTGACATAACAAATCTACTGAGCGAGAGTCTAATTAGCTACCAGCAAACGACGAAATTGGACGCGAATTTTAAATTACTTCTGAAGTGTTTCGTTGGATGTGGCTTGGGCTTAGTAAGTGGGAACAGTCCCCCTCCTTCTGGCTTGTTAACTGACAAACACCAAAGCTTTGGGCGAAATATGTCGTCGACACCACTATGGAAGCACGATTGAACACCCGATTCGATATGGTGGGGGCGAGAATAGATAACCAGTCCGCCCTTTTTGATCAAAAAATGGAACACCAAGAATCGATGTTTCAGAATTCATTAGAGAATCTCGAAACCCGCATGAATGTTAACATTAGGAATGAGCTGGAACGCGTGAGGTTGGAAATTCGCAATGACCGACTTCAAGACAGAAGGTGGTGGTAAATCTTTTATTTTTTTATTACCATTGTTAATCTGCTAGCAGCTGTTTTTTCTTGTTTTTGTCCCTTATTGTCAGTCAGCTGGAGGTTTTTTTGTTCATCTTCAGGAAAGCGACCGCATTAGGGTATGCACCGTTGCTGCAGATGGAAGCCTTTCAATCCCGGTACTGACATGCCGATAACGGTATCAAGCGTTTCAATTGTTATTGTTTTAATTCAACTTTCAATGAAGTGGTTTTCTTTCCTCTCAAATATTGGCCAAGAATCACAACTTCGAACTTCTAACTTTGACTTCTGAGTGCGCCGTCACTCTATTCAATAACTCCCCCACAATAGTGGAAATGTCTCACTATCACGCTAACTCCTTTAACACAAACTGTTTTAATGCGTGGAACAATTATACTGTTGCCGATGCTCGGTCCCAACTCCTAGCTTGGTCACCACCACTAGAGCCCAGGACACGGCACTGGGACACCCGAGAGCACCTCATCGACAACATTGGGGAATGGCTCATGCAAACCGGAGAATTCAGAAGGTGGCATGACAGGAGTGGTGAAGGTGAATGTGACAAGGCAGTCCGGCTCGGCCACCGAGATCCGGGGGCCGGTAAAATATTCATGGAGTAATAAAGACTATCCTTGGGGAGGGAAGAAAGAGAGTTAGTGCTAGCATGCCCCGATGTTAGCTCGCTGGTAGTGGATAGGTTGTGCGACCAATCTAAAGGACGAAACACTAATGTTACGTGTTTTTACTTTGACTTTGCTGCCAGTCTGCTACAGCCATGCTAGGTTCCTTGCTGGAGCAGATAGTTAGCGGAATGGAAACGATCCCGGAGGATATATCACGTGGCTTTCAAGAGCAGAAAAAGGCCATTGGTGGACGGGGACCGTAACTCACCGATATGGTGAAGATGCTGCAGGACATCACATCCTCACAGCGCATATTTGTGTGCATGGACGCTCTTGACGAATGTGCGGCGGTGTATTGACTCAAGATCAGTGGTTCACTAAATCAAATCCTAGAGAGATCCCCGGGCGCACGAATATTCATCACTGGGACCCATATTCGTGCTGAGGTTGAAAAGCGTCTTGGCGGACGGTTGATAAGTGTATCTCTATGCCCCAACAGAGAGGATATTATCAGGTATCTTCGTGTGAGGCTGCGCGAAGACGAAACTCCGAATGCCATGGATGAGAGTCTGGAAGCAGATATTGTGGAGAAGATTCCCAGAAATGCATGCGAAATGCACGTAGGGCCGTGATACTTGGAATCCCACCCCACATTATCCGCTGATATATATCTAGGTTTCTACTAGTTTCCTTAAATATCGAGCCAATCTTATAAGAATCAACAATCTATCGGAGACGGGAAAAGCTAAGGAAAATGACGAATGGGTCGGAGGTGGGAGATGTTTATTGTGCAACGACGCTCGAATAAAGGCCCAAAATGGGGATAAATCGAGGCTCGGGATGGGGGCGTTGTTGTGGATCAGTCATGCAGAACGGCCTGGGCAAGCGGATGAGCTCTGCCACGCCCTGGCAGTCGAGCTAGGCACCACGGACTTCAATACTAGAAATATCCATTCGATATCGCCATTAGTTGGCTAGTGCCAAGGACTTATTGCTGTAGATAAGGAAGCACAAACTATTTGATTGATCCACTTTACTCTTCAGGAGTATCTTTCCGCTCATCCCGATATGAGTTCACCAGACTTCACTCCAATGGCAGACATCTGTTTGACTTATCTGAGTTCACAATAGATGAAAGCCCTTTCGATCTGCCCTCCTCATGATACCAAGAGCACACCGTTTCTAGAATATTGCTCCGTTGTGCCCTGAGGTGTTTGATAGGGTAGTGAGAGCAGTCATGTCGCTCGATCGGGCCCACGGAAAAACTCTGTTTAGTGTTAGCTTGGCGCACACACTTTAGCACATAAGCCGCCTCTCATGTAGACTAGACTAACAACGAAAAACCACACTGAGAAAAGCAAGCCAATCAACAACCTTTTCTTTCCTTCTTAATTGGTTCAAGCGCATAGCTCCCTACTTCACCCTTGTCAAGGCCTTTAGGCAATTCATCGTCTGGTCAACTTTCCACCTGTTTGTCTTCCGGTATATCATCAATAGGCCGCACATACGCACGGGAGCGTGATTTCGGCACGCGCGACACACGATCCGAACTAAATGGGTCCTGTGAAATCAGCCCAACAAGTGGTGCTCTGAAACTGATTGGTGTTTAACTTGACGAACCTGCCTACCCGCTCCCGCATTAGCGAAATTTGTTGTGTGAAAAGGTGAAAATGGAACCTGTTTATTGCGCAAGGCATCTGGCACTAGCCATTTGATCCGTGCGTACCTGCCGTCAAGATAAAGGAGGCAATTGAAGAGGGGCCTGTGATCGCCGACCCAGTACGCCCGGACTCACTGGAGGCAGACAAAAGGTCATCAGTAGGAGAGGACGAGCTCACCACCTTATACTACAAGTGGAACGGCAAGTGGATCTCAATTGCGACTGAGGCCTTACTCGATCCAGAAGAGAATTACGACATCTACTCTTCACCAACTAAGCGCGAGCAAGACCCTCTAAATCCTCGGAAGGACGCCGAATCGCGGTTATGAATTCCTTCTAGCGACCAAAAGGAGGATACACCCCGCGCTGTGGTAGTTATGAGTTTGCTGCCTGGAATGAGGTTGACGTTTACGGGTGAAGGTGGTACTAGGATCAAGGACTTTCTGCGCTGGGTTAATTCGTGGTATGATATGCTTGGGCAGGACTACGACAGAAGTACGCTGGAGTCGGGGTGAAGACGTGTCACCCAAATCCATGTTTCATCTCTGCCCCAGTCTGTCGCCGCTAACATTATAAACGCTCGCGATGATGATGTTTTTTGGGATGAGGAAAAATTGAAGGATGTGTTGGTTGAGCAGTTCCACGACTGTAAGCTGGATGACTTGGCCAAAGTAGACATCCTTTCTACCATCAGAGATTTTCCAGAAGGCGATCGGGAGGTCTGCTGGTATTCACGCAAGGTTTGGAGGTTGTTGCGAAGAAAGCCGGCCTGGTTGCAACAGCACGACAATATTCTGATCGACTATTATATCGAGGGCCTTACTAGTCGACGTTTGCACGATTTGGCAATCTCCAGCTTTTGCAAGGCCAGTTCCCGCGTGACCCCATACAAGGTCGTTAAAAGTGTTATACGTTTCACCTCTCAGTTGAAACTCGAAGGCTACAAGTCTCATGGACGCAGGAGGGATGATGACAATGTCAATAACAATGAGGACGACGAAGACGAAGAGTCTAGTGACACAGACAATTCATACAGTGATAACGAGTCGGATTCCGATGACTATTATAGTCCTACCCGGAAGGGAAGAAAGTCGAAGAGGTCTGAAAGGTCAAAGAAGGAGAGCAGTAGAAGGGAGAAAAGGTGTAAGAGTAAGAGCAGAAAAGGTCGCAAGCGTGATCGAGACTCTGTCAAAGAGCATGTGAGGAGGCTTAGTGGTATGATGGAGAACATGATGAAGATTCAACAGGCTGCCATTACACCTAGCGCTCCCGTTGTGCGTAATCGGCCTGAGCACAATGTTATTCCTCTGGAGACGTATGCTATCGGAGACAGCTACGGAAGACTTCCACCTTCTGCTCGATATGCCTATGAACAGCGAAACACTAGCCAGCCTACTACTTGCCGTTCTGAATATCCCAATAGGTGAAATCCAGCACCGCAAGCTGTCGAGTACAATCGGGAATACCAGGGAGACGACATACCACCTTTTGACGGAAGACCCCAGCGTGCTAGACGTGGAGGCCCTGCTAACACAGACTTTGATGATCCTGTGAGACGTCCAATGGAGTCATCGCATTTTGTCCAGAATACCTCTCATATGTATGAGGGGAATTCAGCATCGAAGGCTATCGTTGGGCCGAACGGAGGACCATATTATCCTGGACGCAACTCGGTCGTTTGCTACAACTGTGGTGAGGAGGGGGATGTGCGTCCTCACTGTCCGAAAATGAGATCTCAAGGCCCTAGTTCTATGTCTGCCGGACAAGACGTGGTACGTCCAGATATCCGGTGTTCAGACGATATACTACCACCACTACCACCAGCACCATCTGTGAGAGGCTCAGGCCAGAATGTCAGTGTGATGGAAATTGCTATGAAGTCATCAGCACTCGAGGGAGTAAAGGTCCGGGAGGTGACAGCGACAACAACGGAGGAGACAGTTGATGTCAGGCAATTTGTCAACCACGTTGAGGAAGTTGATAGAGGGGATCATCTCGAATCGGATGGAACTGATGAATTGTTTGAGGATGATGATGACGTGGTACCAGTCATGGCCGGAGAGCGAGCCCGCCGTTTCAGTGAATTGCCCCCCGAATTTGATTGTGAACCTCGCCCTGCGAGACAACGTCGGCGGACCACTTATACTGCCGAAGATGAAGAGGGAGAAGAAGAGACTCCGGGGAGGCCAAAAGCCAAGGCAAAGCCTACCGCACCTCGGAAACCAATTTGGATGATGGCAGGCAGAGAGAAGTTTGATTTTGTTGGCGCCTTTCGTGACTCCCCCATTACTGGTCTCAATTGGGGTTCTTTCTTCGATCTGGCTCCTTCCGTTAAGCAGGATATTTGCTATCAACTCGTTCAGGAACTCACCCGCAAGAAAGGAAAGGGACAAGGAAAAGGGAAAAAGGTTACGATTGAGGAAGTCCCTGACAAGCAGGAGGTGTCAGCGGTCATTACTGATCGGAATCTGGGGGATGTCATCAACTTCTATACGAAGGGGATAGTTACTACAGAGAAGGGAGAGTTCCGTGTCTTGAGGATCTTGGTCGAGGCTGGCTCAGTAGTGAACCTCCTGCCCATCCATCTTCTCGAGTATACGGGTGCAAAACTATGCAATGCCGGTGGTATGGTGATACGCACTGCTACTAATGCTGACGCTAAGATAGTCTAATATGCGGATATACGCATTACGATTGCCGATGTCGAGTGTGATCTCCGCGTTTACGCCCTTCCGAGAGAATACAAACCGACATACCCCCTCCGAGTCCTTTTGAACCGACGTTGGTTGCAAGCCGTTAAAGCTAAAGGGGATTACTCTACAGGTCAATATTGCATCATGAACACGTCTGGGTTGCAGGTCGGTGTACCTCGCGACAGAAAAGCAACTTTAAGCCCGCAGAGACACCGCCCTCGTGTTCCGATTGTGATGAGAGACAAGAATACAAAGAAGGGTGAGCTATCACAGACATCGAGAAGGAACTGGAATATCAACACGCGGCGGGTGAGAACTTGTTTAACGATGTCGTGAGAAAGATAATACGTCAGGCGCGGGAAGAAATAAGAGGAGAGGATGAGGAGGAAGCTGAAGGAGGCGGTTCTTCCAAGGACTGGGAAAACTAACTCCACCAGTCGATGCAGTAAGCCGGTTGGCTGGTGATCAGGATACTAGTAGGTTGACGACTCCGGATTTTACAGGTTTACAGATTACGGATACAAATGATAACGAGAACAAGAACGGATACATGGATTTGGTTGATGAGTATGAGGACGATGAAGACGAGGATGAAGGCGATGAAGGTAATGGTGCAGATAAAGACGAAGAGGGAACTGTTGTGAGCGCTGATGTATTTACTGAGAGCGAGATAGTTGTGGGCCAAGGATCTGTTACAGTGGAGAACGATATGTGTGATAGTTTGGATGTGGGATTGGTTGGCTCGGATGATATTTACTTTTACGGAGAAGTCGGATGCTGGAAGGACAGTGGGAGAGATTCACAGATCGTGAACGCACGACAATTTGAAAGAGATGGATGCACCGAGATGACTATATCAGATGATGAGAAGGAAGAGTTCTACATGGAGGACGCATTCGATGATAACGCTATAACCCTTGAGGTCCCTGAGGAGTACGATTGGTGCTCGGATAATAACAAGTAGAGACTGGAAGCTGAAGAGGAGGGGTTTGGAAGGGTGTTACAGTTTCCGACGGCAAGAAGGCCAGTGGATTACCGGAGAGCCAAGCTATTGCTCTACACCTGGAATGACGGATGTGCGAGTCAAATAGAAGAGATGCCGGTGACAGACTTGGTCGAACATCGAATCCCTGTCTATCCAGGAGCTCAACCACGGCGTGCTAAAGACAAGATATATACGCAGGAGGAACAAGACTGGTTGGATGTTAACCTTCCACAGCTAGAAAGAGCTGGAGTTATTCGAACATCGGAGTCGCCCTGGTCACATCGTACGAAGTTTGTGAGAAAGAAAGATAGAGGGTTGCGAATGGTCCACGTTTTCTGTACGGTCAATGAGGCAACAATGTTATCAAGCTATCCAAAGAAGCGGATCGAGCCTGTTATAAACAACCTGATGCAATCCAAGTACTCTATCTACTTTCAAGCCGACGCAGCAAACGGTTTCTTGGGGGTGCCTATGTACCCTTCTGACCCATATCTAACTTCGTTGTCTACGTATGACGGACAGTGGCAATATTTTAGAATAGGACAGGGGCTGTCCTGTCCGCCTCAGTTATCTATACGGATGAAGGATATATTGAGGGCATACATACCAGCACCAAACCCGAAGCCATGATTAAACAAGTCTTCCTCAGGAGCGTTTGAGTTTTTTGTCGATGACGATTTCAGCGCACACTCTGATTTTTCCTCTCAATTTGAGTTTCTTCACCATCATTGCTTTCCGCGTCTTATGTGGGCCAACCTCATGTTAAAGGGTAGCAAATCCCATTTCTTCCTCGACAAGATTGGCCCTCTCGGATAGAAGAGTGACGGCAGCGGTATCCGACCTTCATTAGACAAGGTTAAAGCAATACGGAAATACCCACAACCTACATGTTTGGCGGAGATCGACCAGTTTCTATACATCACGATATTCTTGCGGCAGTTTATTCCCGGACAAGTCGAGCATGCTAGGATTCCCATGGAGGCCGTACTGTACACTGATAACAGTGACGGTATCATGAATCAAACATGGATCCCGAATGGCAAGAGGGGACATCCCAGGAGAGTGGAGTGTGGAATGAAGTGGAAGCAAGGGCAGGAGACGGCCTTTACATCTTTGAAGACTGCAATAATCGGAAACCTCGTGTACGGTGGTGACGAGACAAAACAATATCATTTGATGACAGACGCCTCTAAATATGCAATCGGCCGTGTGCTCTTTCACTTGCCCAATGTTCCCGGGGGAGCAAATATGTCGGTGGCACTGATGAAGCCGATGAAAGTGATTATGTCGATATCTAAAGGGCTCTTATCTGCAGAGACCCGGTACTCGACAACAGAACGGGAAGCGCTTGCTATCTTGAGATGTTTGGAGGAGGTCCGGTTGTTGATATTAGGCTCCCCCTATGCCAAAAAGGTCTATACGGACCATTCGGCACTTCTTTGTTTGTTGAAAAAGAACGACGCACACAGAAGAATTGTTAGGTGGCAAGTCAGGCTTTGGGAATACGACTTTGAGTATATCCACCTTCCCGGAAGAGAGAATGCGTCAGCAGATGGCCTGAGCCGCATGAGAGTTATGGAGAGCATGCTCGCTGAGGAGGGAAATGCATTTGGCGAAGGTCTAAAAATATATGCGTTGGAAGGAGACTCTACGTCCGGTTGGGAGAAATGGTGAGAGGACGAATGGTACGGGGCTGTCGTACATTTTAAGCTTTTCGGAGATTTCAGCACGTATTGTGATGGTAATGGCGAACATTTGACAGTACACCGACGCCGTCTCACGTGGCAGAACTCTAGGTCCTGTCGTTTGCTCCACCTACAGTCTCCGGATACTTCTAATCGCCTCGTATTTGTTGACAGGAATAGCAAAGAAGCCTTTTGTGTCCGGCAGGGGGAAGTCGAGGCAATTTTATATCACTTACACGATTGCCACCGCGATTTTGCAGCCGGCGCTTCGATGCGCACGATTGTCGGACGTTACTACTAGCCTACCTGAGCGAAAGATGTTAACGTTTATTGTTCTACCTGTCCAAGTTGTCAGCTGATAGGCCCGTTAAAGCCCTCTGTTAGCCAAATGGCCATCGTTCACCTACAACCTCTAGACATGATGGGGTTTGACTTTGTCGGACGGTTTCCTGATACACCCAGGGGGAACAAGTACATTATCATCGGCGTCGACCATTTTACACGTTTCTTATTTTCTCAGGCGGTCCGAGATAGTCAGCAGTATCACTCTTGATGGGTATAGTCCGGCAATTCGCATGGCCTCGAGCGGCGTATACCGATAATGGCGCGCACTTGGTTTCCGGCGAGTTTGCTAAGGTTCTGAGTAAGCTCTCTGTCATACATCTACCCGCTCCGAAATCACACACGCAGTCAGTCGGTTTGGCAGAAAGATATGTCAAGCTTTTAGTGGATGGACTCAAGGTCACGGTAATGCAGCGAAAATTACGAAAGGGAGATTGGGATCTGGTTGTTGACTCAGTCGTGCACGCTATTAATAGTGGAGTTCTTAGAGTACACGGATTCAGCCCAGCTGAGGTACTATTGGGATTTAACCCGAAGAGGACCGGATGGGATGTCAACCCTAATACTGAGCACGCCGTAGCAGCACTTTCTACCCTGGTGGCCTCTGGCACGCATGCATGGAAAGTAGAGGGAGAAGAAGAAGAAGAAGAAAGACTCGGCGACCAACAGCTGGAAAGACTCGCCCCCATTGATCATATACGCCAACAAGCCGCCTCAGGAGTTGTGGAGGAAGCCCAAAAGTGTGAAGAATGACAACGACCCATGCGTCACGCACCACCCAACGATGGAGACTTAGTCCTACTAAGGAGGTTCTTCCTCGATCAACGCTGGGGTAGCAAACATGAACCTTGATGGGAGGGCCTGTACGTTCTATGTGATTTGGCCTGGAATGGGAAAAGCGGACGTCTGCGGGACTTGAATGCGGGAGAGGTGGTTTGAGTGAAGAAGGGTGCTTCACGTGATCGTGTTCACTTAAATGATCTCAAAGTTTATCTACGGCGGACGATTGCGGCTGAAGCAGGTGTCACGATTGTGGATATCTTGGAGTACGAGAAGAGAGTGATGATAGACTTGGGCAAGCTGGAGGATGTATTGAGCTTGGAGAAAAACGGAGGCCGGAGGAAGGTGAAGTGTGGAATGAATTAACGGAGCTCAGGGAATCGGATAACGAAACAAATCATGTCTAGTCACTCGGTGGTTTGTACTGAGTTTTATAGGAGACGATGGAGTGTTTTACTTGTTTTCTTTTGTTTGTGTGCCTCCGGGGTTGAAGGCTGGAGACAGAGGGGGTCCTTGTCCCATGAGGTGTTTGATAGGGTAGTGAGAGCAGTCATGTCGCTCGATCGGGCCCACGAAAAAACTCTGTTTAGTAGTTAGCTTGGCGCACACTTTAGCACATAAGCCGCCTCTCATGTAGACTAGACTAACAACGAACAACCACACCGAGAAAAGCAAGCCAATCAACAACCTTTTCTTTCCTTCTTAATTTGTTCAAGCGCATAGCTCCCTACTTCACCCTTGTCAAGGCCTTTAGGCAATTCATCGTCTAGTCAACTTTCCACCTGTTTGTCTTCCGGTATATCAATAGGCCGCACATACGCACGGGAGCGTGATTTCGGCACGCGCGACACACCATCCGAACTAAACGGGTCCTGCGAAATCAGCCCAACACCGTGTAGTGAGGAGTCCACGCGAAACGGGAGCTCTTGGACTGCGCGAAATCACCTGCCCTAGAGCTATTAAAGGGGCATTACGGTCAGATATCGACTAAATTGCTTTTAACGGAAATAGAGAGTTTGCATCTTTGGGATTTTAGTGCCCGCTTTCCGTGTAGTGGGCTGCACTACGCATCATTCTTTGGAATTATCGAAGGTGTAGCTGGATTGATAGAGATGGGATGTTATGATATCGGCGGAGGAGACCCCCCTGGCTGCACGCCGCTTGCATATGCTGCTCATAATGGACATACGGGAGTGGAGAAAGCTCTACTCTAGTGGGAAGAGGTCAACCCTGATAAGCTAGGTTTTAATGGCCAGACACCCCTCATTTTTGCCGCTAGAGGTGGACATGAGGACGTGGTGAAAATACTGCGAACGGCAAGAGGTCAATCCTGACAAGCTAGATATGTTTGGCCTGACACCGCTCTCGTATGCCGCCGAGTCAGGACATGAGGGAGTGGTGAAAATACTACTCGAAGGGAGGAGGTGAATCCCGACAAGCCAGATAATAATAAAAGCTAGACACCGCTCATCTATGCCACTAAGTCAGGACATCAGGGTGAAAATACTACTCGAACGGGAAAAGGTCAATCCTGAAAGCCAAATGATTACGACCAGACACCGCTCTCGTATGCCACTTGGAAAGGATATGACTCATATGAGGGAGTTGTGAAAATACTACTCGAATGGGAAGTGGTCAATGACAAGCCAAGTGATTACGGCTGGACACCGCGGCTCGCTGCTGGTAATTGCCATGAGAAGGTTGTAGCGCTTGTACGCTCTCGCAAAGCGGTAATCTCCAGTACGATTTAATGCGTCGCCTTGTGGAAATAACCCCACCATCCCCTTTTGGGGTATTTTTCTCATGGCAACTGTTCTTGGACACCACCCTTTATGGACGCAGAAAATCCCGCGAGATGGGAACGTACATATACACCGCACCCTCCTGGAGCCCCTCGCCCGGGATTCGCTTTAATTGTCGAGCGAGGATTTATGAGTTTCTGTTTACAACGTACAGCAGAGCTTAGTATTTAGCGGTTGGGTAGTCATGTTATCGTTATGAGAAGGTCGAGTCCAAGCTTGCAGTTTCCATTCTATCATCTAACTTCTCTAAGCCTGTAAATTCTTGCCTGCTCTTTTCTTTTTCTTTCCTTGTCTATCTTCTACAGTCTTTTTCTTCCTTTGCTTCCTTCTCCTAAACTATACGGTATGTATTTCCAAGATTACTCTCATAGTGAGGTTATTCAATTATCTTCTCCCGATATCATACTTACGAGTTGACCGCTCGATTGGGTCATAGTTTATACCTCCGTAGTACAGGTACTCCACCTGTGTACCCTACCTACCCTCCCAACATACCTGCGGAAACAACATAAATTTAGCACCCATACTCGCGGTGAGGGTTATGCCGGTTCCGGGGTTATGTCAGGAACGCAGATACGCAGGGGAAGAATACTTCAGTACTCGTTACAGAGTGTCGTCAAATGTTAATTCTTATTTCTACAACTCACTGTGTATGTCTCTTCCCGACATTACACAGATAACCCCCGCCACGAATTTATCCCTTGACCACAGCCGTTACTGGAAGGGAGCACGTGACACTAGCACCCGGAACCTCCCTGCGGAGGAATTTGACATCAATGATCAATCCCTTGCAGCCACTTGCTATGGAAGACACCTACCATAAGAGGATTATATTTTCTACATCTAATGGTGTAACTCGGTGAGCCTAGTAGCGTTGTGGGTTCCGTGGGTCACTTCTCGTATAGTAGTCCCTTAGGGGGCCGAGTATTCATCCAGTGTTCTCAACTGCAGCCCGTCGGTCCGGATGGAGGGCGACGGTGGACTGTGTCAAGCGGTCCCGTCCGGTTTTTTCGAAACTTGCCCGGTAACCCGACGCAAAGGACTATCCCCGTCGTTCCCCCGTGAAAGATGTTTCATGCTTGGCTGGGAAATTTTTAATCATTGCACGGGAACACTCCCCAATTAATAGGTAATCCTGCCCCCGGCCGGGGTTGCTTACGTCATCCCATATTTCCCAACACCCCCGAAAGTCCCGCGATATGGAGACTGAAAGCTGGGTATGCTACTAGGTGTGCCTCACACGCGTGTTTTAACACATGAAGTAAGGAAAGTATGAACAGGAGGATCGTAAGTAGATAAGATTTGTATATCAAGTGTTCTGTTTGGTGTCCTTCCCTTGCTGTATTTCTGAATCTTCTCAGGGAGGGTTTCGGGGAAAGCGGTCGATAATAAAATAAGGCTATATTGGATAGAGAGTGTATTGAGATTCTTGTCCGTTCTGTGCTGCCAGCAGCGTCCTATATATACTCAAAAACCCTTTTCCTTTGTCCATCGCCCAAGCCCATTCTTCCATTACCGTCTCTTTCTTTCCAAACCACACCATCAACTATCCAACACATCTCGTCCCTGAATCCCTTGATCTCGTCTGAACTACTGTACATACAGAGTTTGCCCATCCTTAACGTTCCTAATACAGGTGCCTGTTTCGCTAACATGATAGTGTGACACTTGCTTGTTCCAACTTCCAACTAACCTTAGTTCCAAACCTTCGACACCTCCTAGTGTGACTTCACCATGTTCCCAAAACATCTCCGCTGCAACTAACCTTTAGTCCATACAAGCCATCGCTTCAACGCCCATACATCCAAAACAATCTCCAAACAAAACTTCTCCTCATCCAGACATTTGTTGTAATAGCCTTGTCGTAGAAATGGAGCCTTCGTGAATCTAACCAATATTGTAACAGTCGATAGGTACTCATACATAGTCCCTCATAGTCCCCGGCAGTTCCCCTATGCCCTAGTGTTGAAATTCACGGGGGATCACGCATTTTTTCCTGTTTCTTTCTTTTTACCATAAGCATTGGTTTTATATTGACTGTACTACTACCGTCCTGTTTCCTTTGTTTTTGGTGTTGTGTTTTTCTCCTTTTCACTCGCTTTTCTCTGCCGCAACCCGGTTTCGATTGATGGAACTGGAGGCGGGGATGCAACTCATGGGTGCTAGGGTTGTAGCATCACAATGTTTCAGTGTGTGAAAGAATTTCTCCACATCAGGTTCTCGCGCACGGGAAGATATCAATTGTTATGGCGATGGATTTTGTGCTTCATTGTTATTCTCACGATCTATCATGTTGCGAATGTGATTTTCCACTTCGGGCCATCATATGATATTGGGAGGGATTCGATTCAATTAGTGTCCATTCCCCCGAGCGGTTAAAATAGAATAACAGACTTCTTTTATTGTCTCTTACACAAGCTCCTACCTCCACTTGGCACACCGAATTATTGAATGGCTGAAAAACCTTTAGCCGGCAGTCCCCCAGAGTCCCCCTCTGTCCCCCTGTATTGGTAAGTGTTTCACCATCCAATAGGGCTGAGTATGCGATAGACAGTTTTTAGCCTAGTAATTCTGAATTAGATGGTGGAATGCGCATAAACTTGTTATGAATAGAGGGAGCGGAGAGACCTTGAAGACCTATTTGTGAGCAGAAAGCATATCACGAGATTAGACTCCAAGATTCCTACCCGGGTTATTTATTCTATTTGTGATTAGACTTTAGGGTGGAGATAGGTGGTGCAGAGATCATGAAAGATGACTCACAGTGTCTGCCACTACGAGATGCTGTTCCCCACTGCCCCTGCTATGCCAATGGGTCTCGCCACCCGTGCTGCAGCCAGCCATCATGGGGCTTTGCTGCCCTAAACGGACTCGTAATTCGGAGCAAAAAGATTTAATAATAGTTTCAGTTGTGATTGGATTTCATGTTATTTCCAGAGAACTCCATATTGTAGGGTTGTTATATTCCCACAAAAGGCAGGAAACCCTTCACAGCTCCTGGTTTGCATGTGGTAGTATATTTTGGCCGACCCCACAAAAACTGGCGGTGCCAGCAACAGGATTCATGACTACTAAGTAGTAGGTATAAAGGGATGAGTTTCCCGCATTCTGTGACAATAAATAACACCAGTTTGCTACCACAACACCAGTTCACATCTCTGCTGCCGACCTGCAAAACCACGCTTATTCAACTATGTCACGATTGATTGCAAAACGTCTTCACTTGGCTCCGCTTCTCTTGGCAAAGCCGTCTCCCCTCCTGAAATATTCTACTCGTGGTCTTAATGTCTCTGCAAATCTTCACTTTAGGGCAGCCCCAGGGGCAATACAAAACACTCAAATTTCTGGCAATTCCAAACTCAAAAGACAGTTGACCCCCCAAAACGGTGATCTCTTGGTATGTTATTCGACAAGTAATAGCTGGACCAACTACTGACAAACAATTTGGGGTAGATGAATCATGGCCAGTTGGCAAATCGTGCTGAGAGGTTGGCAGGGTTCCGAATGGTCGGCGGAAGACTGGACTAGACTAGCTAGTCCGGTCGAAAGTCAAGTCTAGTCTAATGGTGGAAATTAGACTGACTAGACAGTCAGGATTATCGAAACCAACTCGACCAGGCCCAGTCCGACCAGGCCCGCCAAGCAATAGGATATGCTATTTTTATCACAATATGTTACGTTCAAATAAAGCTTTTCTTAATAAAACTTATTGTTTCCATGGATTATGCGGTGGAGATAGTGCCTCGCTTTGATTAGGGGTGGCAAAAATAGGTTCTCAAGTATAGAACTATTTTTCTTGCATTAGGTGAGTGATATTACATGACCAACTGCTACAATACAGGTATTCGATGCGAGTTATCCATCAAGTAATTGCATTTCCACCACATGCTATCCTCTCTATGATGTTATATCAGCCTGCATTCAGGGCCTGTTGATTTATACGGTGGCAAGCAGCTTTAAAATCCTACTATAGCTATACATCTATTCCTGGCGAGTGTTGGCCTGGGTGCCATTCTGACTCGTATGCGATCTTTATACAGACTGGTCTGGGACCAGTCCAAACGAGACCGGACCACCCAAGTTAGTCGGGTCTAGTCATCAACATCAACTAGGACGGGCCAGTTCTGGTCCTGCCTCCAAGACTTGACCGGTCGGACTATTCGGAACCCTGGAGGTTGGATGACAGATATGTGGCGCCAACGGGATAGCCCATACTGATACTCGACTATGTTGCAAAAGTTTATAAGGCTGATTTTTACCAGGACTTTGCAAATTTTAGGGGCGATATTAATAGAACTGGGGTAGAAATATGTACAGGGCCGGATAGGGTAAAGGGCCATGAGGACCCTATATCTCTTATGAGAGAAAATCATCGGGAACTTATATCGCTTATGAGAGAAAATCATCGGGAACTTAGATCTCTTATGAGGGATAATCATGGGGAATAGTGATGGGCACGATCATGCTCGAGCAGAAAATTTGGCCCATGCTCGAGCATAAATCGTGCTCGAGCACACCGAAAATTTATGATCGAGCATGATTGTGTCCATCACTAATGGGGAACTTAAATCTGAGTTTGTGGGCATTGGGAGTGGGATAGACCAGATTAGCTGGAGACTTGGGGCCCGTTTACCCAGTGTTCCCAACGGGCCAGGCCGGCCAGGCTTCGGTAAAGCCGGGCCCGGCCTGTCCAAATTCTCGCGGATCTAGCCTGGCCCGAGCCTGCAGGCCTGGTAAAGCCTGAGCCTGGCCTGGCCGGGCCCGCCTATAGGCCATATAGGCTTTTTCCCGGCTGCCTGATAGGCCAGCCTGCCCTATATAGCCTAGGCCGGCCTATACGGCAGAGGCCAACCCACTCATAGCGAGCGGCTGATACTTCTTAATTAATCACAAAACGAGTGATACTCAACTCACACAATAGTGTCTTAGAAATTTACCTCCAGAGCCACGAGCACAACCTTATCATACCATCAATCCCCCCTATTTTGTAAACTATTTACAGTCAACCTCTCTTATTGATGCCTTCAAAATAGTCACCGTCCTACTGCACACAGTTGATCCAATCCACCAACAGCAACTCTTTTTCTACAATTAATTCAACTAATTAATTCACTACCTCTAGTATTTTTTTGTGTTTTCTTTGCTAATAAGTGAAACCGTTACTTTATTTTTAATCATATTCCGTAATTAGGAAACATTGACCGTGAATTTTGCTGTTAACACGGAGCATAATAGCCGAAGGGAAAGGAGCAAAAAAATCAAAGGCGATAAACACGAAAGAGAGGAGGGGGGGTGGGGGTTGAATACCGTTAACGCAATGTGTTCTCAACGCTAATCTCCGCGCCTGATAGGCTTTCGTAGGCCGATCGAATTCGGCCTATATGGGCCTAGGCTCTCTTCCGGAGCGGCCTGCCTTAGCCCGGCCTACGGCCTATAGGCCGGCCTACCATCGGCCTGGCCCGTTGGGAACACTGCGTTTACCTATAGACGGCCGTCTAGCAACCAGAGGCAGTGCCGACGGTCCGAGAAAGTCAGTTATGTAAACGGGCTTTCAGTTATATACTAGACAGTATATTAGCTGGGTGTGCGACAATTCTGTTTTCTTTACCTACACTCAACTGTCTGTCTCTTTCTAAAAATTAAATTTGTAATCGTGGTTGTACTAGACGGTGGCGTCTCCAGCGTTATCTGGCAAGCAGCGCGAAAGTGTTTGACAAATTTCCCACGGTCCTAGATTCTTGTAGCTAGATGGTCAAAAAGTTCCGTTGCCTACTCTAGCTAAACGCTATCTACTCTGGCCCACACTCCCCCACTGTCAAGCCCCGCTTAACGGTGGGCATCGTTTCAGGCTTTTTGACGGACGTCTATAGGTAAACGGGCCCTTGGTTGCTTAATTGGAGGATCGCTCGCATATATCATTTACATATTAGCTTCCCATTAAACCAATGCTAATGCCTACTAGATTGTAGGATGTTTCTATAAGAACCACCCTTTTAGGCTCACACTTTTCTTCCTAGATCTACTCAGTTCATAGTCCTCAAGCCACGAAAGTCTCAAACCATCTCAAGTCGTTTCTCCATCAGGCGACAATTCAAAAATGAGGCATCAACTGTGCGGCTGGTTCGCTTTACTCTCCAGGAGTATCTCTCCGCCCATCCTGATATTGTCCGTAGGCCTCGCTTGACAATAGCAGAGGTGGACATGACTTATCTGAATTTCAGCAGGTCAAGGCCGTTTCTACTGACCCTTTCCTAGCATCCAAGACACACCCTTTCTACAATATTGCTCTGTCTACTGGGGAGCCCATGCGAAAAGGGAATTCTCTGACTATGCGATATCACTGGCACTTGCGCTGAATTTGTTTCAAGAGTATGATTGTCATATATTGGCTGAACTACTTTTAAAACAGGGGTGTTGTGCGGATACTATGGAATTTGGTGCTGGTTTATTTTCAACAAAATGGTTTGGTGCACAGCGGATTGGGTCCAGGGTTCCGAATAGTCTGACCGGTCAAGTCCCGAAGAGAAGACCGACTGGACAGTCGAGAAGGGAGGAGGGGACTGGACTTGACTGAAATATTTAGTCAAGTCAAGTCTAGCCCAGTCAAAGACTGGTCTAATATGGGATCCCTGCAAGCCTCGCGGGGTTTGCTTAGACTTGTGGCAGATTGGCCATTGTTGGTTTCAATAGTCGAAAGGGTTCCAAATACGGAAGTAATAGGGGAATTCGCCTAGATCTGTCACATAAATTAAGAAAGATTACGTCGAGGGATGTCATGTTCGGTTGATATCACAGGCGTTGTGCTGGTTGTCGTGATGATAGTGCCTTTGGGTGTTGTTGCACCTTGCACTTAAGGTGCCAGTGTTTCGTGATTGTTGATCCGTGATGAACTAGGTAAGCAGGGTTGTGCATGATCTGTATGAAGCTAACGGTGGTGTAGTAGGTATCAAACAATGACTGCCTGGAACTAGTTGGTTCTAGTAGCCTTTCGATAAGAGGTCGTCCTCGTAGTAGTAGTTTTCCGTCGATGAATCTCAATGCGGTGAGCAGCAAAATTCCAACAGTTTTGAGCTCAGCAGGTTGCACTGTGCATCATTCCCGGGAATTGGTGAGCTTGTAGCTCCCTCGATAGAGATGAGGAACGAGAATGCCGACGCAAGAGATCTCTCGGGGTATATGCTGCTTGGATGGCCTTCCTATAGTAGGCACCACAAACTGATTGAACAACTCCTGGCGGGGAGAGGTCAACTTCGACGCACCAGATAATGAGGCCCAGTGTTCCCAACGGGCCAGGCCCGGCCTGTCCAAATTGTCTGGGATCTAGCCTGGCCTGAGCCTGCAGGCCTGGTTAAGCCTGAGCCTGGCCTGGCCTGGCCTGGCCCGCCTATAGGCCATATAGGCTTTTTCCTAGCTCCCTGATAGGCCGGCCTGGCCTATATAGCCTAGGCCACTGGCAGCCTATATGGCTTCGGCCAACCCACTCATAGCAAGTGGCTACTCTGTGTCAACAGCAAAATTCACGGTAAATGTTTCCCAATTACGGAATATGATTAAAAATAAAGTACCGGTTTCGCTTATTAGCAAAAAAAACACAAAAAAATACCAGAGGTAGTGAATTAATTAGTTGAATTAATTGTAGAAAAAGAGTTGCTGTTGGTGGATCAACTGTGTGCAGGAGGACGGTGACTATTTTGAAGGCATCAATAAGAGAGGTTGACTGTAAATAGTTTACAAAATAGGGGGGAATGATGGTATGATAGGGTTGTGCTCGTGGCCCCGGAGGTAAATTTCTAAGGCTTTATTGTGTTGGTTGAGTATCACTCGTTTTGTGATTAATTAAGAAGTATCAAAATAGCCGAAGGTAAAGGAGGGAAAAAAATCACAGGCGATAAACTCGGAAGAGGGGAGGGGGGGTGGGGGGATGAATACCCTTAACGCAATCTGTTCTCAACGCTAATCTCCGGGCCTATAGGCGCCTATCAGGCCTGATAGGCTTTCGTAGGCTGATCGAATTCAGCCTATATGGGCCTAGGCTGTCTTCCGGAGCGGCCTGCCTTAGCCCGGCCTACGGCCTATAGGCCGGCCTACCATCGGCCTGGCCCGTTGGGAACACTGATGAGGCCAAAGACCGCTCTCCCATATTATTAATCATGGACACAGGGAGGAAGTGAAAACACAACGTGGGCGGGAAGTCATTGATCCCGACAAACCAGATAATTATTGTTATGAGCTGTCGATTGGGAGACCAAATAGAGAGTAAAGAATAATTTGAATGAAGTCAAGGTGGGTGAAGCTTTGTCAATACTGGGAAATCGTATCTGGCTTGCTTGCAGTTCTATCTACGGAGAACTAATGGATTTATATAGAAAATACAAGAACATTCCTGCGCACTCAGCTCCTGTCCCCAGGACGGAGAAGGATCCAACCACTTCCATTGGACGGTCAGAAGTCCACCCGGTGATGGTAAGCGTCACCGGAATTCCAGTGTCTTTCCCCCTCGATTTCCTTGCCCATAGCCATCGGCAATATGTGCGCATTCTCCGTCCCACTATACAAGGTATAGTAATCCCCCCTCTTCGCTTGATAATCCGCGACAAAGAAAACAAAGATCAATTGGTTTTACGAGATAGTACATGAGAAAAGATTTGTAGGAGCGGAGTGATAGCTGGTGACTTGCAACAATAATTGGGGCAAGACACAGCTCTCGTATACCGCTATTCCTATACATGAGGATGATGTGAAACTACAATTCTGGTAGCAAGATGTCAATCCCAACTGGCCAAGTAACCACGGCCAAACACTAGTCTTGAGTGCGCGGGTGAACATGGGGGAGTGGTGAGAATGCTCCTTGAGCAGGAAGATGTTAACCCTGACGAGCGAGATTGTTGGGGCCGACCACCGCCTTCCGCGCTGCTTGGAATGGAGATGCGGGGGTAGGGAAAATGTTGCTCGAGTGGGAAGAGGTCAACCCCGACAAGCCAGGTGGGAACGGCAAAACACCGCTCTCATTTGCCGATATGTGTGGACATGAGGAAGTAGTGAAAATACCACTCGGAAGGGAGGACGCCAATTCTGACAAGCCGGATAATTGCAGCCGAACACCACTCTCACTCACTGCTTGGTGTGGACCTAAGCAGGTGGTGATAATACTACTCATGCGGGAAGAGGTCAACCCCAACAAACCAGATAATGTCCACCAAACTCCTCTCTATCATACATCTGGTTTTGAACAATTATTAAGTGGTTAGGCGCAGTGGATCCAATCGTGAGTTACGGAACGGCACAAACCTTTTATTGATATGAATAAGGGTGATAGAAAAAAGATATCAGAAGACAACAAAGAATAAAGAAATCGTGTGCAAGAACGAACGACTTTGACAAGAGAAGTGAAAACCGTAGAACCGTGAGAGAAAGATGCAATGAGTGAGATGAACTACAAGCGAACAAAGGGAAGAACAGGCTTCCTTATATCCTTGTCAACAGAGAACTTTCTTCCCCGGCGTACTTCTTGCCCATGCCAGATTGTTCTTCCACTTTCCATCCCTAGGTATTCCGTCTGTTTGCTTTGCCGTAACCTTTCCGAGATAATTGCTCCTTGGCCCAGGGTACAGTTATGCTAGATGCCCCGGATCGAGTTCAGGGTCGAGGGTAGGGTAGATGCCAGTCCTCGGCCATTGACCATGTTCGTGCTTCATTGTCTGTAGATCGGTGTTTGATGGTGTCGCATCAGGTATGCAGGATTGTTGCATTTGATCATAAGAAGCTAACAATGGTGGAACCCTGTCGAAGCAACCATCTAGTTAGCAATATCGTAAATGCGTTTCGCCTTATGCAGGAACGAAAGAGTGTATGTGGTGAGCAGCCTAAAATCGGCAATCTCCAACATACTGGAAACTCATGTTGGAGGCACGAACGATGGCCTTGGCCTTAGTCTTGACACCCTCGAGGTAACCAGGTTCGGGGCAGTTGAACTTGACCTCGGAGACACCGAACTCATAGTAAGACCTAGCGGAAGGAACCTTCTCTGTAAATGCTTTGAGGTTACTTACCCCTGTAACACTTAAGTTTGAAGTGCTCGTAGTGGATTATATGCTGAACAATGTTATCAAGGAACCCGGAATCGTGCGAGACGATGACGGATGTGCATGGAGAGTTGACCAAGTATCGCTCGAGCCACTTGACATTGTGGCTGTCTATGTGGCTGGTGGGTTGGTCGAGAAGAAGGATATCGGGATAATCGAACACGGCACCGATAAGAGGCAACTTCATCTTACAACCATCAGAAGGGGAGGTGACAGGAGCATCGAACATGGTTTCCAGGAAACGGAACTCACCCAAATTAGTCTTGAGGTCCTCAACGGAAACACCAGCACCAGTCTCAGCGAGCTTATCGAATGTCCATCCAACGACGGCCTTCTCGGTATCGGCAGAGTCGGGATCGCGCTCAACGAAGATCATGACATCGGTCTTCTTTGGGAAACCCTCAACCTGTTCGTAGTTGGTGGCACGCATGAGCGTGGACTTTCCGGAATCGTTGAGCCCACAAAGACGGTAATGCTGACCCCAGTTCAATGGTTGATGCATCTGTTTCAACAAGATCTTTGCCCCGTAGGCCAAGCTGAAGATGCAGTTGCAGAGGTCTTCGCCCTCTTCATCATCCTCATCAACCCGCACATCAGCAGCACCAGGGGCAGCACGCCTCGTCAAAGTCTCAGCGGTACCCTGGGCCTCACCCTCGGGCACGAACGCGGGAGGGTATAGGACAGCGGGGTCGGTCCAAATGAGAACCTTATTCTGCTTCTCATCAATCAAGCTACCAGCACTGCCAGCAATGTAGGCGAGAATATGCTCAAATTTGGCAGCGAGGTCCTTGTTGCCCGACAAGATAGTATTGACAATCGTGAGAATTACCTTAGGATCACCAGCGGCGGAGATCTCACGAATCTCGCCGTCCGGGACAACTGGGTGCAACAGCACTATAGCTATCATATGAACCATGAGGGGCCGTGAGTTGGGGATGGAAGTCGGTGGGAGTTTATAAGCAACTCCCGTGGTTGTTATTGGGCCCTTGGCTCGCGACTAATTGGATCATTAACTACTCGCTCCCCTGCACTAGACTCAAGGGGTCCTCCAATGCGAGTATTGTTAGAATATTCACGAAGGTTCCATATCTATGGCTGTGGTACAACACGGAAGGTTTGGATCAGGATAGCTTTTTTTTGGAAAGTGTTTGGAAGTATGAAAGTTGAAGCGATGTCATGTAAAGACGAATAGTTAGGTGCAGCAGAGATGTTTTGTGAGGATTCATGAATCAGACTAGGGGTACTAAAGGTTTGGAACTAGTGTTAGTTAGAGGATGCAATGGGTGAGTGTCACCCTTTGATGATAGCGAAACAGGCAAAGGTATCAGGAAAGTTTGGGAATGAGCTTTGAGGAAAAGTTTGTAAGTAGTTGAAACGGGCAAAGGGATTGAACGAGGAAATTGGTTGGAAAGTTGAGAGCGTAGTTTGGAAGGCAAGAGAAGGTGATGGAAGAACAGACTTGAACGATGGCGAAGAAGAGAGTTTATTGTAAGAGAGATTTGTGTATATATAGGACGCTGCTGGCAGAACAGAAGGAATAAGGACAGCAAGACTCTCTACCGATCATAGCCTATTGTTATGAAGTATGAGGGTATAACTACAGAGCATTTTAAGTAAACTAGTCCAAAGTACGAACAAAAAAGAAAAAGCCCTTCCTGTTACCACTTCCGGTGACCTCAAGCCTGAACGCCAAGGTATTCTGCAATTCGCTCCCTCTTCTCATCAACAGTAGCAACTCCAGGGAATCCCGGAAGTCCAAGTATCGCTGCGACATCCCGACATTGATCATCTATCCATCCTAAGATATTAATAAAGTTCACAAATTCTAATAAGGAAAACTTGCCTGTCATCTCAAAAAGATCTCGACGCGTAAGAGGGATAGGGGGTTCAAGTGGGATCCCAATAGGATAGCGTAGTGGGGCAATTCCCGAAAGTGATGCAGCCGTATTATACAATCTCATGGGAAGAAGCTGCTGCCTAGTTGACACGTAAGTTATGCTCACTTGCGAAAATACAGATCAGTAGCCATACTGATTCTCAATTTGTCCAATTCGGCCCCAAATCAGTTGCTGCCTAGTGGACGAGTAAGTTATGCACACTACCCAAAGGGAGATTAGTGGAGATACTCATTCTGAAGTTGTTCAATTTGGCCCCGAATCTCCTGCAGAATAGCAATTGTTGGCAGGATTCCATCGGTCCGTTGTCTCAACTCTTGTCGCAGTTCAATCATCTCTTGTTGCAGTTCATTGTAACCAACCAGTGAAGACCTGTCGGAACCCGGGGAACCTTGGTTCTGAATACCTTTAGAGCCATTTTGGATGTCTTCTAACTGTTTGCCGATGGCTGGAAAATCACGTTGAGCCATTTATGCGATTGTAGTATCTCTGATGGTCTTCTGAATAAATTTGAAAGTCTGTTGGTCAACGTGTCAGTTGTAGTTAGCCAAGAGCGTTCCCTGTTTCTAAAATTGATGCACAAGAGGATATTTTAGCTACCTAACACTTACTGCCTTGTCCTGCTGTTGGTAAGAGGAGTTTGTGGTTGTATGGTTGAGTTTGAATTGTTGTAAAGGCGAAGGAACCCAGCTTGAAGGCTCTACTCCTACTTATTGAAAAAGCAAACCGTGCCAAGCCTCAGTCACAGGTGTCACCAAAAATTACTCTATCCGGTAATTCTCATCAACATCAAACTAGAGTGACTGTGCCGCCACAGAGTTAGAGGCCAGGAGTCGTAAGCTTTCGCACCCAGGCTCTACGCCATTCCAGAGATAACCCTGTACTTGAATATGCAATGTTACAAACGGCTCTAAGCGCCAAGTGCCTCTTTTCCCTAGGAGGGGCTGCCGCCATATTCTCTGCCCTTCCCTGGGATGGACGGATGTGCCAGTGCCCTACAGGCCTTTCCAGTGATAAGCTGTGATTGGCATTCAACACTATAAGGTTATGCGCAGCGAATATGGATTCTAGTGACCGGGCAATGCTAAACTCTTATTGGTACGAACAATTTGGATAGAGAAAAGTTATCAAAGAAACAAGAAGAGATAATGGAATCGTGTACGGTAAGGAATGACTTCGACAAAAGGTAGAAAGACCAAGTGAATAAAATAATAAGTGCGATGACTGATAGAAAACAAACGAACTAAGGGAAGAACAGGCTTTCATTTTGTTATGAGATGGAGATAGAGAAGAGTGGAGCGTGGTAGATGAAGAAGGACGAAGAACCTGGGGAGGAAACGAGTATATTTTTGAGCGGATGCGTATCTTTCTTACTTTCTATCTACACCGGAACTGAGGGTTTATATAGACAATACATGAGGGCTTCCAATCTTCTCCACTACCGGAGAACCTTCCAGACTTTGGCAGACACCGGGGAGTTTCGGGCTCCCTTCCGCTAAGTACTCCGATTCATCCTTCGCATTAACCTCCGATGGCCTCCGGCCTTATATGCGAATCCATACCTGTTCGTTCCTCCTCTTGATTGAAAACAACTGACAAATGAAACTAATAATAACAGACTAACAAGATAGGGAAGGAAGGCAGGAAACCTCTCCGTATGCGGAGAAATTGCGGGTGATTTTTCAACAGAGGGAACCCAATTGAAAGCCTGTATCTCGGGACGCTTAAACCAATGGCTTTGGAGTGACGAAAAACAGGGCATAGTAAGAACACCCCAAAGGGAAAGAAATAAAAAGAACCTTGCTGACTATACAATCTCTGCCGGCACGCCCCCACTGCCCTGTTCCCCGACCGAAACAAACCCTACCGTCATGGGCTTGAACCTGCCATGTGTACAAGTCCACGCAACGGAATGAAAGTCGTCGGGTTAAAACATTAGGAAATATAAAAACCCCAAAGGCACAGGTGTGAACAGATGAACAGTGGAAATGATACACATGCATTTTACCAGACGCAGTAACCACCCTGTGTCTTGTAAGTACTGGGTAGCAGGTGGCCGGATGGAGCAAACTTACATCGACAACAATGTCAGATCCGGTCATGAAGGTCGACGCATCAGATGCAAGGAAGATGGCAGTGTTGTTCAATTCGTCGACATTTCCGAGACGGTTCATGGGTGTGCGTGAGCACCACA